>PVMK01138666.1_pt1 | contig 16292 bp, 15 predicted proteins | sample 1853481 | NCBI WGS metagenome assembly PVMK01 (sample SAMN08533507, study PRJNA380276) | Marine sediment metagenome, whole genome shotgun sequencing project.
CGTTAGAGTGCCGGGTCTTGATTTGTGATTAATTTCAAAATTTTAATTACGAATCAAGATTGATGAATTCGTAAAAAGTCCTTTCGCCGGTCATTGCGAGGAGTCAAGCGACGAAACAATCTCATAATTTCAATCAGTTAACGCAAATGAGATTGCTTCGCTACGCTCGCAATGATATCGAAAGGGACTTTTTGCGTAACCGTCAAGATTTGTCCCCAAATAATCTTTTGCTAAAATTTACCGTACAGTTACCGATATTTCTATAGGATTTGGCCTTCTTGGTTTTGAATTGGCAATTTTAAATCTGACACGAAACGGAAGAATCTAAAAACAAAAATCATTTTAACAGATCAAAAATTAAAAAGAATACTTGACCCCTTGCTCTATTATGGGCTTTAAATTACTAAAAAAGGCCATATTCGTTTGCCTAACCCGGTGCTCTATTTAAAACGGAGGTGTTGCGTGGAACAGAATGAACCGGTTTATATCAAATTGCAAAAGCATTTAGACAATCAAGCCGTTGGATTTCCGGCTACCCGGTCAGGCGTTGAGATAAAAATTCTGAAACACATTTTTACACCTGAAGAGGCTGAGATTGCCTGTTGTTTGAGTTATAAATTTGAGCCGCTTAAAACGATTTTTAGTAGCACCGGCCACCGGGTCGATTCACCTGAAGAGCTGGAAAAGTGTCTCGAACGTATTCAGAAAAAAGGGGGAATTGAATCCAAAATCAAAAATGGCATAATGCATTATTGCAATGCACCCCTTATCGTGGGGATGTACGAATTTCAACTTGACCGCCTGACCCCTGAGTTTATCAAGGATTTTAATGAATACACCTCGGGTAAAGATTTTGGTGTTGCATTTTTGGGTACGAAACTTCCGCAGATGCGCACTATTCCGGTCGCTAAAAGCATTCACCCGCAGCATAATGTCAGCACATATGACGAGGTGGCGACCCTGATGCAAGAGGCTGAAGAACCCTTTGTCATCTTCGAGTGCATTTGCCGCAAGAAAAAATCGATGGAGGGTCAACCCTGCAAGAAAACAGACCGCAAAGAAACCTGTCTTGCCGTCGGTGACATGGGCCGGATGGCCCTACAAGGCGGTCAAGGCAGAGAAATTACCAGAGATGAAGCGATGTCGATCATCGAAAAGAATCAGAAACAGGGAATGGTGCTTCAGCCGTCCAATACGGAAAAGGCCGAATTTATCTGTTCATGTTGCGGATGCTGCTGTGGGATGTTAAGCGTTCAAAGAAACCTTCCCAAACCATTGGATTTTTGGGCCTCAAACTTTCATGCGATGGTGGACAGGGGCACATGCGAAGCATGCGGTGCCTGTGAAAAACGCTGCCAGGTCGGTGCGGTGAGCGTTTCCGAAAAAAAGCAAGCGGCGGTGGTGGATCTTGACCGTTGTATTGGATGCGGTGTTTGTGTCCCGGTTTGCCCAACTAAATCCATAACCCTGGTGAAAAAATCTGATGAATTAAGACCCCCAAAAACACGGGAAGATCTTAACGAAATCATAGCGGCCGGGAAGAAAGGTTGGCTGGGGAAATTAGAGTTGACAGGCAAATTGATTGTCGACTCTGTCCGAACCGGACATATGAATATGCTAAAATAATAGCGACAACAAATCAGAGCTCAAGCCTCAGCACTCAGCCTGCCCAGTGGAATGTTTATCCAGTTAAATCTTTACCCCGTTAAACGCCTGCCCAATGAAATATTTATCCTGTTAAATCTTTAGCCATTTAACCGGGACGAAGTGAATTTCATCGGGGTGAAGCCTGTTTATCCGGGGTGAAAGCAATTTAACCGGGGAGCTTTGAGCTATGAGTTACAGCCTGACCTGCCCCGTTAAATGCTTGCCCAGTGAAATATGGAATCCATCCATTTCACCGGGGTTTCGCAGAAATCGAGCGTAGCGGATTTAACTGGGGCGCCCGACGCCTGGGGGCCTTTATTATTGAATACAGCATTGTTTCATTGAGATGCAGCTATGCGAAATGTCCAAATGTCACGGACCTCTCCCTCCCCCCTTTGCCAGGCCCCGCAGGAGGGATGAAAAATGGAGGTCACAATTTGTGACCTCAAGCTGAATCACGATCTGAGCGAGGGTGAGAATGACCAAAAAAGAGGTAAAGGAAGTATCTGTTCCCATCGAAAAAATCACCGGTAAGATCTATCTGATCCGTGGTCAAAAGGTTATGCTGGATCGCGACCTGGCTGAACTGTATAAAGTTGAGACAAAGCAATTAAAAAGGGCTGTAAAGCGAAATATTGATCGGTTCCCGGCTGATTTTATGTTCGAATTGACCAAAGCTGAATTAGAAAATTGGAGGTGCCAATTTGGCACCTCCAAAGGCGAGAAAAAAGGGTTAAGATACCAGCCCCTGGCTTTCACTGAGCAAGGGCTGGCAATGCTCTCCAGCATCTTGCGCAGCAAGCGCGCGATCCAGGTAAATATCCAGATTATGAGAGCTTTTACTCAGTTTAGACAGATGCTGTTGACGCATGCGGATCTCAAAAAGAAAATCGAAGCTATGGAGAAAAAATACGATCAACAATTTCAAATTGTTTTTGAAGCCATTAAGCAGCTTATAGATGAGGATGAGAAACCGAAACGAAAAATTGGCTATGTAAAAGAAAAACAGGCCACTTATGTCAAAAAGCCAACAAAGAAAAAACAACCAACCCGCAAAAGCACCAAGAAATAATGCACCCTATCTCCTTGTAGCACCGCGATTACCCATCCATCTCTCCCCTTCGTTTTTAACGGTTATTATGATTCAACTAATCAACTATTTAACTATATGATCTAATTTTTTATAAATATCTGCGTAATCCCACGCCCGCCATCGCGAGCCGCTCAGGCGAGGCGGGCTGGTGCGGACCACTTTGAGCTTTGCCTGCCCTGTTAAATTTTTCGAAGAAAACGAGCGCAGCGAATTTAACCGGGGAGCTATCAGCCATGAGCTAATTAATACGGCTTGAATTTTTCCTCCTTTTCCGCTATCATACGCTCATCTTATCGGGGAACTTCCACACTGCCTTTCACACATTTCATTCTGAATCTGTAAGCGACTGTTTTGTTTAGCAAGAACAATAGCCGAAATGCGCTCATGCGTTTTTGTGTTCGGTCACATGTGTTCAGAGCCTTGTTCCGTTAAAACCCCGATCAAATAGAACCCCTAATAAGGAGGATGATTATGGCTGAAACAATTGTGATGATTCATGGTATGTGGGGAGGCGGATGGTATTGGGAAAATTATAAAAATTTTTTAGAGCAGAGAGACTTTCAATGTTATACGCCGACCCTTCGCTATCATGACATGGATCCAAACGACAAACCGGATCCCGGGTTGGGTACAACCAGCCTCCTGGATTATGCCCAAGATCTTGAAGAATATATCCATAATTTAGATCAAAAGCCATTTTTGATGGGGCATTCTATGGGTGGTCTGCTTGCCCAGATTTTAGGTGCCCGCGGATTGGCCAAGGGCCTTGTTTTGCTAACTCCTGCGTCTCCAAGCGGAATAAATGCATTGAACTACTCTGTTATCAAAAGCTTCTGGAGTGTGCTCACAAAGTGGGGATTTTGGCGTAATCCCCATCGATTATCCTTCGAAGCATCGGTGTATTCCATTTTGCATTTACTTCCCGCAGAAGACCAAAAAGCGGCTTATGAAAGATTCGTATTCGAATCTGGACGGGCGGCCGCAGAAATTGGCTTCTGGTTATTTGACTTCAAGGGAGCATCAAAAGTTGATAAATCTAATGTCAGCTGTCCGGTTTTAGTCGTTTCTGGAGCCGAAGACAGAATAACACCTGCTTCTGTGGTTCGAAAAGTTGCAAATAAATATAAAGCGGTTTCAACTTACAAAGAATTTGAAAATCACGCCCACTGGGTCATCGGCGAGCCGGGCTGGGAAGAAATTGCAGAATTTGCATCTGACTGGCTAAATCAGCTTTCAGATTAAACAAAAGCTACTGTCGCAAGATTAATCTTTATAACAGGGTACGAAAGGGGGGACCCAAAATGCATACTAAAAGCAAGCTTTGGTTATTAATGTTTTGTGCCGGTTTAATAACAATGGCGACTTTTTCCGGGACAGCTGAAGCTTCGGAGTTTTTAGCGGATGTTGTTATGAAAGGAGGAATGATGTCCGGCGACGGGAAGGTGTGGGTCAAAGGGCAAAAGATGCGACAGGAGATGGGCACCGGGACCGAAAAAATGATTACGATTATGGACCTGGACCAGGGTTTTCAATGGATACTTATGCCGGATAGCAAGATGTATATGAAAACCAAAATACAGGCCCAAGGCAAAGGATTCAGGCCAGAGAACTTTGCGGGGATGCAACAGGGGCCTATGGAGGCTCAACTAAAGCGGATAGGCACAGAAACGGTAAAGGGCTACAAGTGCGATAAGTATTTGTTCACCTTTAAGAATAAACAAATGGGCACCATGACGCAGTGGTTTTCCATAAAGCTGGGTTATCCAATTAAAATAGTTAATAAGTCAGATATGATGGGCGAGGTAATAACAGAACTGCAGAATATCAAAAAAGCAAGTGTCCGGGACGATCTTTTCATAGTTCCATCTGATTACCCGGAAATGCCACACCCGCAGATACCTCAAATGCCTACTGAAAATCAGTGATCCAGCGGATTTATCCGCCCCTGGCGCATTTAACCGCCGAGCTATTAGCTGGCGCCAAAGGCGCCCTAACCTGAACCTTTCTATATATGTCAATATTTCACCAACGTTCCCTCCACTGATTTTAGAGCTATCATTTTAATACCCAAAACATGGTTTTAAGCGGAAAAAAGGATCGATTTTTTAGCTTATCTAATGTAAATACAATTATATAGATTGGTCCGGCCGCCGGCCGCTTTCGCCCGGCCGCTTTTGTTTGAGCAACATTCCGTAAAGATTTGATACCCCTTTTTGGCATTGAAACATACTCACCTGGTTGATAATTGAGCTGATAATATTTAATGCTTGACGTTTAACGCGGTGCGTTATATATTATTATTTATGATACGGTCGTTTAAATGCAAAGAAACGGAAAAAATATTTAGCCGCCGTTTCTCAAGCAAACTGCCGCAAGATATGCAACGAGTCGCTTTAAGAAAATTAAGAATCCTTAATCGATCGATGGACCTTAATGACCTAAAAGTGCCTCCTGGGAATCGATTGGAAGCATTGAAAGGTGATCGCAAGGGCCAACATAGTATCCGTATAAACGATCAATTCAGGATTTGCTTTATATGGAAAGATAACGACGCATATGGTGTTGAAATCGTCGATTATCATTAATGGAAGGAAAATATTATGAGTAGAAAAAGAATTCCCCCGATTCACCCGGGTGAAATCCTGTTTGAAGAATTTCTTAAACCCATGGATTTAAGCCAGAACAGTTTGGCAATGGATATTCATGTACCGGCACGCAGGATCAATGAAATTGTTCACGGAAAACGCCGAATCACGGCAGATACTGCCCTGCGATTAGGACGATTTTTCGGCAATTCGCCTCAATTTTGGCTGGGCCTGCAAATGGATTATGATCTCGACGTCACTGAAGATAACCTAAAGGATCGCCTCAACAGAGAAGTACACCCTTACGCCGCTTAAGTGTCCAATCCTTCATTTCAACGATTCCTCAGCATACCTAGTCTGCTGGTTACTGGGAATTAATAACAATATGGCACAACACAAACTTGCCCGAAGGGCATGACACTTATTAGTTGGCCGGCCTGCCCTGTGAAAGCTTTTGTCCGTTTCACAAAGCTTGGCCAACTATTAGTTTGTGTGTGTCCGTGTGGGCCTGCCGCGGCGACTTGTCCGGCGAAGTTTTAACGAAGACGGAAGCTCGACAGAGCGAAGACGGGTCTGCCTGCCCAGTTAAATATATCGAAGATATGTAGCACAGCGGACTTGTGCGCCTCTGGCGCATTTAACCGGGGTGCCTTGAGCCTGGGGCCTTCATTATTGAATAGGGCATATTTTCATTTAGAGGCGGCAAGGCGAAATGTCCAAATGTCACGGATGTTATGTTCTCCCTATTAGTTGCAGTTTAATAGAAACTTATAATTTTATGGGCGTCCCCCTTATTTTTCGCTAGTATCCTTCAGACCTTTTCTAATTTTTTCCTTGCCTAAAGCATATTGGTGAATTATAATCTTACTGGTAAGATTAACAAAGGAGAGCTGCCATGTCAGATTTAGCCACCACAAAAATGTCCTCAAAAGGTCAGGTCGTCATCCCGGAAGACATCCGAAAGCGGCTTAAGCTAAAAGCCGGTGACCAATTTGTTGTCGTCGGCGAAAAGGACGTTGTGATCCTCAAAGCAATATCGCCTCCATCCATGGAGGATTTTGATGAAATAATTGCTGAAGCACGCAGGCAAGCCAAAAAGTCCGGAATGAAACGATCAGACATTGCTGCTGCCATTGGTAAAGTGCGGGGACAAGAATTGAAGATTGTCCTCGACACTAACGTCTTCATTTCAGGGGTCTTCTTTACAGGACCGCCATACGAGATTATTAAAGCCTGGCGTGACGGACGAATTCAAATCCTGATCTCAGAGGAAATAATTGAAGAATATCGTCGTGTTGGGGAATTATTGTCAAAACAGTTTTCCGACATTGAGTTTGGTCCAATTCTCCAATTATTTACAATAAATGCTGAATTAGTCCAGCCTCGAAAACTGACTGCTCAAGTGTGTGAAGATCCCAGATGATGATAAGTTTTTAGAATGCGCGATTTCTGGAAATAGCAATTTAATCGTCTCTGGCGACAACCACTTACTGAAAGTCTCGGGTCATAAGGGGCATAGAAGTTATAAGGCCTCGTAATTTTGTAGATAGTTACCTTAAAAGATGATGCGCATGCCGATCTGGCGCCAGAAATACTACGACTTCTTCTCAAAATACTACGATCGTTTTGTTGCAATGCATTCGGCCGACCCGGGGGGCAGCCTCAGAGCATATCTTGCGGATCAGACCGGCCTCTCTGAAGGGGATCGGGTGCTGGATATCTGCACCGGCACCGGTTCTCTGCTGTTGCAGCTCAAGGAGAAGGCCGCATCCTGCGGCCTGGTGGTGGGCATCGATTTTTCAAAGGGAATGCTGAGCGCTGCCGGAGCAAAGACGGTCGCTTGGCCGAACATCTATCTGGTCTGGGCCGATGCTGGCCACCTTCCGTTCCGCAACGCTGCCTTTGATGCGGTGACCTGCACCCATGCGTTTTACGAGCTCAAGGGGCCGACCCAGGATGCCTGCCTCAAGGAAATCAGCCGGACGCTGAAGCCGTCCAGGCCTTTTCTGATGATGGAGCACGAGGTGCCGTCACGGCGGTTGATAAGATACCTGTTTTACATCCGGATGTATTCGATGGGCACCGGACGAGCCCTGCAGATTCTGAAACACGAAAAAAAGCTTCTGCTCACCTATTTTAGGTCCGTCCTGAAAATGCGGACACCGACCGGCAACTCTAAAATCTGGATCTGCAAAAACCGATAACCGACCACACCCGATGGATTTTGGACCCGGCCGGTTAGGGTCGAAGTAAATTTCATCGGGGCAAAGCCTGTTTAACCGGGCCGCAGCCTATTTCAGCGGGATTGGTTAGCACCCCACTGAAAGTGGGGTTCAACTGAGGAGCTCCAATGCTACGCATTGGTTGAGCTTTCAGCTACGAGCTATGAACTGGCACCAATGACGCCCTCCCCTCCTAAGAGTCAAGAGCAGACTTGACCCCTCTACTTGCAGAAATGTATGCGGTTGAAACAAAGCAGCTAAAGCGGGCTGTCCGCAGGAATATAGACCGTTTCCCAAATGATTTTATGTTTCAATTAAGCAATGAGGAGTATAGGTCTTTAAGGCGCCAATTTGGCACCTTAAAGCGAGGCGCTCATTCTAAGTACCCACCAATGGCCTTCACTGAACAGGGCGTGGCTATGCTGTCATCGGTGCTGAACAGCCAACGTGCCATAGAGGTTAACATTGCCATTATTAGGGCCTTTGTTCATCTAAGAAAGATGATTGCATCTCACAAAGAATTGGCAAAAAGGCTTAAGGAGCTCGAACACCATATTAAAGATCATGATGAAAAAATTCAGGCCATTTTTGAGGCAATTCAACAGCTGATAACCCTGCCGGGGAAATCTCAGAAAAAAATTGGTTTCACCGCCAAAGAAGCCCAAAAATCATATGGCAAAAAGCCAACAGAGAAAAAACAACCAACCCGCAAAAGCGCCAAAAAATAATCCACCCACCTCCTTATAAAACCGAGATTGCCCATCCAGCTCTCCCCTTCGTTTTTAACGGTTATTACGATTCAACTAATCAACTATTTAACTATATGATCTAATTTTTTATAAATATCTGCGTAACCTGCCGCGGCGAAGCTCGCCAGAGCGAAGACGGGTCTGCGTAATCTGCGGATAGCTTTGAACTGGTTCGCCAGCGGCGAATCCTATTCTTGACCCCTTTGCATGAACTAAAAGGTTTGTGTGTGTCTGTGTGGGCCTGCCGCGGCGTAGCTCGCCAGAGCGAAGACGGGTCCGTGGCTAAATTTTAGCCCAAATAATCTGCGTAATCTGCGCCTGCCCAGTGGAATTCTGCGAAGCAGACCCCGCTACTTAGCGGGGATTCAACCGGGGAAATCTGCGGACCCCTTTGAGCTTTCAGCTTTGAGCCTTGAGCTGGCGCCTCAGCGCCCTACCCTCTCACAAGATTCAAACGAAGACTTAACCCCTGGCCTTTATAATACTTTTTCGAACTGATTGCGCAATAATGCGCAATATAAATAAAAAAATTATTGCGCATTATTGCGCATTATTGTACAATCCCTCCACATTAATGATAAGGAGACGTAAATGTTATCGTTTACACCAGGCCAAAAATTGGAAAACGAACTTAGGATTTTGCAGGGAATACTTGTAGAAACATATAAAAATATCGAAGACTTATCACCTGAAGAAGCTAATTATCTCCATCGCTTTGCTTTAATCAGCAATATCGGAGCTTCTACCCGAATCGAAAATGCCGTTTTAACGGACCAGGAGGTCGAGTGGGTCGATACAATCTTGCAAAAAGATGGTAAAACAACGGCATTTGAAGAAAACAAAATATTTATTTTGGACAAGCTTAAAAAAGATAGAGAACGCAGTGTCGAAGAGGTGGTTGGCTGCCGCCAGATACTTTCAACTGTTTATCTTCAAGCAAAAGAGCTTTACCCATTAAAAGAGGTAACCATTCGAGGCCTGCACCATGATTTGCTCCGGTACTATCCTCAGGCAGCAAATTTTGCCGGCGGATATAAGAAAACCCCTAACCGGGTTGTTTTTATCAATCACAAAACCGGTGAACAAAGGGTGGTCCTGGACCCATCTCCTCCAGGGATAATTACGAGCACAGCAATGGCAGACCTTGTGAATTGGTATAATTTAAACATTCGCGAAAATCCCTGGTCTTTATTGGTTGCTACAGAGTTTGTATTTCGGTTTTTGGCTATCCACCCTTTCCAGGACGGCAATGGTCGGCTTGGGCGAGCTCTCTTTATTCTGACGTTGCTCCAATCTGATGATAAATACATAAAGGAAATAACGCCATATATTGCAATTGATAGACATATTGAACAAAACCGATCTCTTTACTACACCACGCTGCACCAATGCTCGGAAGGCAAATTTCATGATGATGCCCAAAAATACAAAATCGAACCCCTGGCATGGTTCTTCATTAAGATACTTCGGTCGTCTTTATCCGATATTGAGGTTTATCGTAACCGCTATGCACAGTTACAAAAGCTTTCCGAATCAGGCCTGACTGTTTTGAATTGCTTTAAATCCAGTCCGGAGAAACGTCTGAAGGTTTCTGATATCGAAAAGGATACAAGCTTACCACGCCGAACTGTTCAATATGCACTGCAGGCACTAACCAAAAAAGCGTTTATCCAAAAATTAGGTCAAGGCGCCGGCACCCGTTATCAGCTGATTTTCTGAAGCTGATCCCTTTGAGCTTTCAGCTTTAAGCTATGAGCTGGCGCCAAAGGCGCCCTCCCCCAGATGTAATCCATGTGCCGGCTTAACGACTAATCAGGGGCAGTCATTCATATTCCAGATTAATTAACCTAACCAACATAAGGGAGGTTTTAGATGGCCAGAATCAAAGCACTTGGAGCTACGGAAGTCACCCAAGAAACAAATTCAGTTTTTGCTGAAATCGAGGGTGCCTTTGGAATGGTGCCCAATTTGTTTAAAACTTATGCTCATTTTCCGCCTCTGCTTGAAGCTAACTGGAACAAAGTCAAGGCAGTGATGATGCAAGGAAGCCTCAGCCGCAAGTTTAAGGAGACCATTGCCGTTCTGGTTTCCAAAGACAACAGCTGCAATTATTGTGTTGCCGCCCATAGCGCTGTTCTAAAGGCCATAGGGGTTGCCGATGAAGAGATTAAGCGCATCAATGAAGATCTTGATGCTGCGGATTTCAATGAAAAGGAAAGAGCACTTTTGGCTTTTGCGCGAAAGGCCAATCGGGAGCCGTTAAAGATTACGGATGATGAGTTTGATGCCATGTATCGGGCAGGCGCAACGGACGGCGAGGTTATTGAAACTTTGGGGGTTATGGAGGTCTTCACGGCTTTCAACAAATTTCTTGATTCTCTGCAAGTTGAGATAGATTTCTAAAAAGAAACCCTTAGTGCGTTTCTCATTATCCAATTTTCCTTGCGCCTGACGCCTAAAGCCGTGTGCCTTTTATACTTGTCGCTTTCCGGCATGAATCGTCCTCCTGGGATCATGAGTTGTCGTTTTCCGGCATGAGCTGGCGAGGCTTATCTGCCCAAGGCATAGCTTGTCTACCTATGGAAAGGCTTCTTTATTCAAATATTAGAATATGACGGCCCCCTTTGGACGAAAGAGGGCCATGAAAATATGCAATTCTTTTTTATTATTCAGTGGAAATGCATAAATTCATGACCGTCCCCTTTCCCCCATAATTTATGGGCGTCCTCGTATCTCCGTGTCCCTCAATCCCTGCCCTGTTAAATTCTTGCTCAATGAAATAGGGTTTTAGGTCAAATCGTTCGAGAGGCTGCAAAAACGTGTCGAATATGATACAAATATTCGACATGTAATTTTTCTCAAGAGTCAAATGAAGACTTGACCTTTTTGCTCAAAGGAGGCTGGGAATGAACTGTCGATTATCAAGAAGAGAGATGCTGCGCTTTCTGACCGTTGTCTTGCCGACGGCTCTTTTCGGGTACAAAGTAATCGATTATTTTGATGAAGAACTCGTCTGTGTTCATGTCTATGGGCTTTCACAGAACCTGCCGGCTCCGCTTTTGGAACGTAATGAAAAATCTGAAAATCGCATTGAAGGTGGATCCTATTTTCAAATTGGCTTACCGGAATTGATCCTCTGCCGGACCGAAATTAGGCTCCTGGATATTTTTGCATATTTTTGGCCGATTACGCGCCCGGAAATTCAACGTTTTCACAATTCGTCAAAGGTTCTATTCAGCCTGCCTAATATTGAGCATGTCGATCAGCTCGCTGGACTCGAAACCGCTTTAAACCAGACCAGCGAAAGACAAAAAACTCAAAAAGGGTCCCTGGCCGTGATTTTGACCCTGAACGATTACACCCGAAATGCATGCCAGCGATTGGTTAATATCTGCCGCGAAATGGGGGTCGATGAAATGGTCATTTTTAAAGATCCTTCCAAACCACCCTATCTATGCAGTTATCCGTCACAGCAAAAAGGGTTTAAGAAAAAGCCGCCGATCTGAAAATGATTAAATAGAAAAGAAAGGAATTGTCCACGATGCAAGTTCAAGAAGCGATTCAAAAACGGCTGAGTATTCGACGCTATGCAGATGCCTCGATTCCCGATGAACATATGGATATCCTCTTTAAAGCTTTGCAACTCGCTGCTTCGGGTAATAACTACCAAAACTGGGAATTTGTTTTTGTCAAGAATCCAGATGTAAAACAAAGGCTCGTACCGGCATGTAGTAATCAGATATTTATCAAGGACTGTGCCTACTTCATCGCGGGAGTGGCTGATCCCAAACTCAAGTGGCACATGGTGGATATCACGATCGCGCTTACCCAATTCGCTCTCCAGGCCGTTGAGTTGGGTTATGGGACCTGCTGGATCGGCGCTTTCGATGAAGCCCAGGTCAAACACGTCTTAAAAGTACCGGAGGATAAAAAAGTTGTGATCTGTATGACCTTTGGCCTGCCGACCGGAAAGCATGTTGCAAGGGGCAGAAAGACCCTCGAAGAGTTTATCTACTCGAATCAATTCGGCAGTCGCTTCAAATCGAATGAAGAATAAATTCCCGCAAGGATGAAATAAATGAAAATCCCGCGACCCATCTCCGGCGGTCTGATGCTGTCTTACAAATGCCCAGCCGAGTGCCGGCATTGCATGTATGCCTGCTCACCGAAATGGACAGGTGATTGGATCACGGTCGACCAGCTGGAACAATTTATGCCGCAGCTGGCAAAAGTGATAGAGCCGAGCCCATACGGTCCTCAATATATGAGCTTGAACCACGGGTTGCATTTCAGCGGTGGGGAGCCTTTTTTAAATTTTAAGCTGTTGCTTAAGGCCGTTGAGATTGCAGAAACCCTAAAGATCCCGTCTACCTTTGTCGAAACCAACTGCTACTGGTGCAAAAACGACGAGCTCACCAGGGAACGCCTCCAGCTCCTCAAGGAAAAAGGACTAAAGGGGATCATGATCTCGGTGAACCCGTATTATGCCGAATATGTCCCCTTTAAAAGGACCGACCGATGCATCCGGATCAGCCAGGACGTGTTTGGACAAAATGTGACGGTCTATCAAGAGGAATATTATCACCTGTTCAAACAGCTGGGCATTACCGGCAGGCTTTCAATTGATGAATATTTAAAACTGACCCGGGAAGAATCCTTATCCGAAAGGGTCGAGCTCTTCTTAATGGGGCGCGCGGCAGAGAAGTTAAAAGGCCTTTACCCCGGCTATCCGTCGAAACGGTTTTTTAACACCCCGTGTCAGCCAGACTTCCTTCGCAGCTGGCACAATCATTTTGACAATTATGGGAATTTCATGCCCGGCTATTGTGGCGGGATTTCATTGGGCAGCTGGTTTGAGATGGATCGGCTCATAAAAGAAGGAATCGATCTGGAAAACCGCCCGGTTCTAAAATATCTGGTCAAAGAAGATATGAAGGGACTTTTAAATTTTGCTTTAGATACGGGCTATCAGGAGCCAAGCGAAGGTTATGTGTCGAAATGTCACCTCTGTTTGGATATTCGCAAATATCTCGTTTCCATTGGTGATTATGATGAACTCAAGCCCAGGGCATTTTATGAACAGTTAAAATAAGCAAATTCCGCAATTAATTTTCGTGACCAAAGAGCCGGCACGACTAAGAAAGAGAAAGATGAACTGGTCACAAATTGTGATCGGTTCCAACCATTGAAACACTCATGGCATAATGAATTGTTAAAAAATGGAGGTCACAATTTGTGACCTCCAAAGGTGATAGGATGGGTCATCTATATTTTTATAACTAATCTGCGCCTGCCCAGTGGAATGTTGCGCAGCAACCCCACAGGAAGTGGGATTCCACCGGGGTAATCTGCGCCTGCCCAGCCTGCCCAATTAAATGCCTGTCCAATGAAATGCGGAGCCTATTTCATCGGGGCGAAGTCTATTTAATCGGGGTTGAATTCTGCGGAGCAGACTCCGCTACTTAGCGGGGATTCCACCGGGGCCTGCCCTGTTAAATATATCGAAGATATGGAGCGAAGCGAATTTAACCGGGGTAATCTGCGGATAATTTTTCGCCTCAAAGCCCATAGGGCTGATCCTCGAACGACTTGTTGGGTCGTAGCTCGTAGAGAGAAGCCTAAAGTGCTCCGTATCCGATTTGCCGATTTATCTTGACATAAACGTTGTTATTTTTTATACTGTTGTCCAATTGGACAACATATATTATTTAGACAACAATGAACAATGAATTAAAAATAATAGCTCAGCTGAGAAAACAGCAAAACAATCTGTTACCGGTTGCAGGGCTGAAGATCCAATTTGAGAAAATGCCTTTTGAGAAAGAGCCCGGTCATCCCGACTTTCGAGCTTCGGTCCAATTCAGAGATCAACAGTTCTATATTATCGGGGAAGTTGTGTCTCAAAACAGTTCCGCCATTTTCAGAGATAAGCTTGCTCGATTAAAAGCTTATGCCTCCGATAAAAAAGATTGCGTGCCGGTAGTTGTTGCTCGATATTTTAGTAGGGACAAACGTGAGGCCTGCAAAAACGCAGGAGTCAACTATATAGACCTGTCCGGAAATGTCCTTTTGTCCTTCGAGAATCTATACGTTGAGCGCATCGGATTTCCGAACCGATTCCCTGAAGAACGCCGGGGCCGCAGCCCCTTCTCTGACAAAGCTTCACTTATACTACGTTTGCTGCTTTCTTATAAAAGCAAGCTTTGGGGGATCAGGGAACTTGCCAGTGCTCTAAATCTTGACCCGGGCTTTGTTTCGAGAATTGCCAGAGAACTGGAAAAACGAAATTACGCAGCCCGGGTTAATTCCAAAATAAGAATAAGAAACGCAAAATCGATTCTGGAAGACTGGGTAAGAGAATATAATTATAAGATAAATAAAGAAATTAAATTTTTCTGTCTGGCAAAGCGACCCGAAGAAATCATTGCAAAGCTTTCCGAGGCTAAAATTCCTGCAGCCATTCCTTATGCGCTAAGTCTGCAAGCCGGTTCAAGTCTCATCTCGCCGTATGCTGTTTTTGACTCCGTCCACATATATGTCCAGAATCAACAGGGGGTCAATTATTTTAAGAAACAGTTGGAATTAGAAGAGGCCCGGCAGGGAGAAAATGTTGTTCTGATGCTCCCTTACTACAAGCACTCAGTTTTCTATGGCAGGCAAAAAGCAAAAGATCTGTGGGTAGTTTCAGATATTCAGCTTTATCTCGATCTGAACAATTATCCAATCCGGGGCCTGGAACAGGCAGAACATCTTTATGAAAAACGTCTGAAAAGCGTAATCAATAATTAGTGCCTATGGCAGATATCACCAAATTCGCCTTCTTAAATTCAATGTGGCTCCTCAGGGATTACCTGACGGATATAGTGATCGGTGGCGGCTGGGCCCCGCTGATCTACTACCACTATCTGCTGGGTGATAAAACGAAAAACCCGGTCAGGACCTTCGATATTGATCTGATGGTCAAGACCAACGTCCCTGTTAAAGGTAATAAAAACATTGATCAATTGCTCACGGAGGCAGGTCTGAAAGCGACATTCAAAAGCACAGATACGCCGCCAATAATTCATTATGAAGGCGCCCTTGAAGGTTGTGATATTGAAATCGAGTTCCTCACGGATCAAGAAGGCTCAAAACCGGATGTTGTTATTGAGGTTCAAAAAGGCCTTCATGCGGAGGCATTACGATATATTTCGATTGTCACTGATAATACAATTGCCGTAATCATTGACGACTTTAAAAATCAGGAAATTGAGCAACCCTTTCAGGTGAAGGTCCCCTCTCCGCAGGCGTATATATTTCATAAAGGACTGGTTTTTGACAAGCGAAGAGAAGAGTCGAAAAAGGCCAAGGACCTCTATTACATTTTTGAGGTTCTGACAAATTGCAATACCATTGAAGAAAAAATTTTATCAGGCCTCGTTGAATTAAAAGGTAATTATCCGGCATGGTTTGATAAGTTTCTGAAAAATCTTAGCTTTAATTTCGCGGATCCTTCATCCGACGGAGTCCTGATGGTCGCCAGTCAGCGTCCTGCGTATATGCTTCCTGAATTAAACGAAGACCAATTAAAACAGTATGTATTTAGAACATTCAAAAAGCTGATCGAATGCATCTGAACTATATGAATGTACTTTAATTTCAATTGATTCGCTACATTTCCCGCCGCTATTTGTTCGAGATTGATAAATCCAAATGGGCAATTCGTTTGATTGAGCGGCCTTAATACCGTATCGCGCAGCAACAACACATTCTTAATCTGTGCCTGCCCCGTTAAATATATCGAAGATATGGAGCGAAGCGGATTTAACTGGGGTGGCTAATTAATCCTTGCGCCTTGCGCCCTGCGCCTTTTGAACACCTTAATAGATTGAATCAAGATGTGAAATCCCGCATCCTTCGGGGGTGCCTTTCCACTTTAACCTAACTAATCTGTGTAATCCCACGCCCGCCATGCGAGCAAGGCGAGGCGGGCGGGTGCGGACCCCTTTGAGCTTTG
>PVMK01142161.1_pt1 | contig 16287 bp, 16 predicted proteins | sample 1853481 | NCBI WGS metagenome assembly PVMK01 (sample SAMN08533507, study PRJNA380276) | Marine sediment metagenome, whole genome shotgun sequencing project.
TGCAGAATGGTAGCACTATTCACGCTTGGTGTCAATCCCGTAAGGCAGCGGGGCGTCAGAACAGGCTGTAAGACTCAAGGATGAGGGCAATTCAGGCAGCAATGGTAGCTGCACAGATGGGCGTGCAGAATGTAGTTGAAAAAATATATCGTGAGGTTGTGCTAGTAAGATAAGGAGTCACCATTATCGGGTAGCCCCTGACCTCGGCATAAACACGCTGATCAGAAGTTATGGAGTTAGTATGCCTTAGGCTCCACCTTTAAAGGTGGTAAACTGATACGGGGTAGCTCATGGGAGCCTTTGACTAAGGGATTTGCCTCATTATCCATCAGTTCCTTGACATGTAATTCGTGCGTAGTACAAATACCCCTGAAGGATATCACAGGCGGTATCAAGTTGGCCAATTGCGGGTTCGTCTATGAAACTGTTCGGCATGACATGTATGTCAGAAAAGAGGACTGATAAAAATGATAAACGAGGAAATCAAGAGAGCGGTCAAGAATCGCTACGGTAAATTCGCTGAAGTAGGCGGAAATAAAGAGCACTGTTGACCGAGCAAGAGAAAGTCCAGTTTGGGCTTTGCTGTCGAACAGGCACTCTATAGCCAAGAAGAGCTTTCTTTAGTACCGGAAATTGCTCTCAATTTGTCTAGGGGTTGCGGTAATCCCAGTGGTTTCGCCAACCTTCAGGCAGGAGAAGTGGTTGTAGATTTTGGTTGCGGCGGTGGGATAGACGTTATTCTGGCTACTCATAGGGTTGGACCCCAAGGGAGAGTAGTAGGGATAGATTTTTCACATGAAATGATCGAGCGAGCCAGGCAATCTGTGGCTGAAGCAGGCTTACAGGATAGAAACATTGAACTCAACCTCGCTGGCTTAGAAAAGACACCTCTTCCAGATAGCTTCGCTGATGTTGTTATATCTAACTGTGTGATTAACCTTTGCCCTGATAAAGATGCTGTGTATAAAGAGGCCTTCCGCATACTGAAACCCGGTGGACGACTCTCCATCTCGGATATTGTTCTCACAGAGTGTATCGATCAGAAACTACAAGAGCGCTTTCAGTCAACATGGGCGGGGTGTTTAGGAGGGGCTGTTCCTGAAGATGACTACTGGCCAATGGTTGGGAATGCGGGTTTTGCTGAGATTCAGATTGTGGCCCGCCACCTCCTCACATCAGAAGAACTGGAAGCAATGGCCTGTTGTCCCGGTAAAGAATTCACACCACCGCCTAGCAAGGAAGATCGTGCTCTGGTTGAGGGGAAAGTGGCTAGCATCAAATTCACCGCTATAAAGTCACTAGCACCACGCTAAGTGCTGTTTGTACGGCTACTTACATTGGTTGGTTTGAAACATAGTCCTATCTTGCTACGTTGTACTTGCGGATGAATATGACAGCATTATTGCTCCTGAAGTTGGTGAATTCCGAGCAGATTAAGACCATGACACCATGATCAGAAGTTATAGGGTCTATATCTATCTTTAAGTCTGTAGCGGTAGTAGAACTCGTGAATAGGCTGTTAGGCTCGGAGATGCGGAGTTCTACATCAGTAGTAGCTGCACTGGTGTGCGTGCAGAATGTAGTTGAAAGAATATATCGTGAGGTTGTGCTAGTAAGGTAAGGGGCCACCTATTATCTGGGTGGCCCTCCAGCGGTCAGGTGGAGCGCGTTATTCTTGACCAAGGTCACCTGCCGCTATAAAGCGAAGCGGAATAGCGGTCGGGTGCAACGCCTTGTTAGGTTTGGTTATTATGTTCCACAGTTATGACTACATTTCCTGTTTTTTGTCCTGTTTCGACATACTTGTAGGCCTGGACAATTTGTTCTAGCGGATATTTTCTATCTATCACTGCTTTGAAATTCCCTTGTTCCATGAGTTTTCTAATTAGAAGTACACTTTTTCTAATATCTGTAGGAAGTGGAAATATGGTTTTTTTGTTTCCAATCATTGATTTCATAATCGGTGTTATAAGTGGTAAGAAAACGTTTTGAGCCATATAGCCTAAGTCTGATGAAATATAAATTCCGCCTGATTGCAGCAATGGCCTACATTTAGCAAATGAACTTTTCCCAACAGCATCAAAAACGAAATTGTATTTTTCTTTATCTTTTGTAAAATCTTCTTTCATATAATCAATTACTTTATTGGCTCCTAATGATTTCACTAATTCTATATTTTTCGTATTGCACACTGCAGTAACATAAACATTAAAATATTTTAGAAGTTGAACTGCTGCTGAACCAATAGCCCCTGTTGCACCATTAACGAGAGCTTTTTGCCCGCTCTCAAGTTTCACTTTCTTGATAAAATTATATGCATAGTGCGCTCCTTCACTACTAGCTGCAGCCTGCTCATATGCTATATTTCCCGGTATCGTTGCCACCCCTTTATCTTCTGATATTGTCATGTATTGGGCATGAGCTCCTGAACCTTGGCCGTCAAATCCAAAAACTCTATCTCCTACTTTTAAAGATTTTACATTTTTTCCAATATCTTCAATTTTTCCAGCAAATTCGGTTCCAGGAATTTGTTTTTTCGGTTTGAACATACCTGTTAAAAGTCTTGCAAAGAATGGTTTTGCTCTAATTATTGCGGTATCTGTTCTGTTTACTGTCGTCGCATATATTTGTACCAGTATTTCATTGTCCTTGGGCGTAGGTTTTTCTACCTCTTTGAGCTGAAGAACATCGGGTGGTCCGTATTTTGTGCATACAATCGCTTTCATAGTATCTTCCTTCATTCACTATTTATTCATAGTGGAGACATCCTAGACGACTGCGAAGCTGTTGTCAATGGGTAGAGGCTTATGGCTGCAACAATAATGCTGTGTATGGCTATCGTTGCCAGGAAGAAATGTAGATATTTGTCGTAGAGCGATAGGCATGTGAGTAGTTTCTAGCATGAAAGGTCTTGACAGAGTACTTCGAGAGGGCCATACTACGGCAAACCGATAAGCAGGGGGAAAGCATGAAAAACGTAGCTATAACTGGCATAGGGGGATACCTCGGTGGTCTATTGCTTGAGAGGCTGGGACAGGAAGACGAAGTGGAGCGTATTGTCGGCCTCGATATCAAGGAACCCGGAGTTACCTCTTCCAAGCTGAAGTTTTACCAGCAGGATGTACGAAAGCCATTTGCCGATATCTTTATCGATAATGAGATCGACACTGCCGTGCACCTGGCATTTCAGGTCACGCCCATTCACGATGAGACAGGGAGTCATAGCATCAATATCACGGGCTCACAGAACTTCCTCGATGCCTGCGAGAAGGCAGGAGCAAGGCAATTATTCTATATGAGCAGTTACACAGCTTATGGGGCTCATGCGGACAACCCCGAATCTATCTCTGAGGATGCTCCACTGAGGCCCGCTAGCGATTTCCTCTACCCTATGGATAAGGCGAAGGTAGACGTAATGTTTCAGGACTTTATGAAAAGTCACCCTGATATGTGTGTCACCATCGTGCGCACCGTCGCAGTAACAGGTCCCCATATTGTTGCCGGGGGACTCTCTGTTCTATTTACACCAGTGATGATTCGACCAAAGGGATACGATCCATTGTGGCAGTTCATTCATGAAGACGACCTGGTGGAACTGGTAACTATCCTGCTGAAGCAGAGGCAGCATGGTATATTCAATGTAGCCGGTGATGGCGGTGTGCGCTATTCCGAGATGATCCAGGCTGCAGGCAAACGCTCGATTGCGCTCCCGGCAGGCCTCCTGATACGGTTTACCCGTATCTCCTGGAATCTGCATCTTCAATCGCGTTCCCCAGGTGGTTTGGACATACTCATGTACCCAATAGTTGTCGACACAGAAAGGGTACGTAAAGCGACCGGATACGAGTTCCGCTATACCGGCAAGGAGGCATTCAATGCCTTCATGGATAAGATGAAGGAAATTGTCTGAGAAACTGGCATTCGATACAGGTTTGAATGTAGATCCGGGATCGTCGGGGTAAGATTAACGGCCTGTGCTGTTAAGAAGAGGTAAAGCTTATTTGCAGGTAATGATTGCTCAGGCCCGCTCAGATAGTAAACAAGTATTTGGGGTAATTGTTATAGAGACCGCTGAAAAAGAGGTGCAGGATACTTCCTGCCGGGGATCTTGGGGGGGGTGCCCCCCAGATTTTGAAGCCCCCCAAGATTGGGGGATATAAGGGGTTGATTGAGAGTATTTCAGCAGTCTCTCTATAATATCGAGTGAGTCAAAATGCTTCGGGCAATGGCTATGACCAGGGGATTACTGGCTCTTTCTGCCGCGAACACCCTTTCGATACCTACTTCCATTCTCCAGAAGCTATCCGATACTTTTATGAATAAGGGAAATATTGGGGCAAGGGCATTGGTCAGTTTAAGCGACGGGCCGATAGACGGGACCACCATCTTTGCCATGAGGGGATTAAACGGTTTCATGATCGGTGTTGTTATGTTTACCCATAAGAGATATGGCACCCGTTGCTAGTTTGGATTCAGCTAGATGACCTGCATATCTAATCAAAGCGGGAAATAGTGGTGCCAGGCCTTCCACTGTTTTAACCAGATCATTCTGCGTTCCTTTATTCGCCAGCATCGATTTCAAAGACCCTTGCGGTAGAGAACCCATTAACGGATCCGCTGCTTTTCAACACGGGTATGAGAAGTGGCTGCTAAACTAACTTTCTCCAGCTCGGCCAATATATCAATTATCGTTACCATATTTTTATACCCCCATGGATTCAGCAACCAGTTCAGTTATATCCTTAACATCGATTGACTCTTTCGCCCTCTCCATGACATCGACGAAATGCGTTTTGCAGAAAGGACATGCCGATGCGAGAATGGTTGCACCTGTTTCCTTGATAAACGGTATCTTAGCAGTGCCAATATCTAGTGCAAGTTCCGGATTGGAGATTTTTACCCCGCCACCGGCACCGCAGCACCCTGCCGCATACTCGGTGGGGTACATCTCCACCAGCTCAATCCCCGGGATCGCTTTTAATACTGCTCTCGGCTCAGCATATATATCCATTTCCCTTCCCAGATGGCATGGATCGTGATAGGTAACCTTTGATTTAATCGGCTTTTTAAACTTAATCTTTCCACCTGAAATCAGCTCATATAGTAATTCGCTTATATGCATAACCTTGAACGGCAGCTCTCCCACGAAACGTGGCCAGTCCTTACTTATTCCCATGTAGCCTTCAGCACATGAGGTAACAAGCCTTTTAACGTTATTGCTCCTTAGCAGTTCCACGTTGTGCCGGATCATCTTCTCTGCAATGTCCACATTCCCACTTCTCAGCAGTACCGAGCCGCAGCACCATTCATCCGACAGAACGGCAAATTTAATATCAGCCTGCTGCAATATTTTTACAGTTGCCTTCGCGATCTCCTGTCTCCTGTAGGCTATGCTGCAGCCCACGAACAGGACGGTATCAGGGAGCTGGGGTATATCGAGGCCTTCTGCCCATGTCGTCCTGTTTGCATGGGGTGCTCCATAGGGGTTGTAGTTTTTCTCGATGCTTTCAGCCATTTTTCTTTCAGTGGCTCCGGCTGAAGACCGTGGTCAACGCAGTCAGCCCGCATCGCTTCCAGAATGGCGACTGTTTGAATAGGCTCCATTTCTGCCCCAAGCGGGCGCATGATTTTAGGCAGCAGGGTTTTCAGGGCAGTTCCACCCATCTGGGCTATCATATTGCCCATAGGCTTACATATCTCTTCGCATGAGGCACAGGTAGTACAATTGTAAACTGAGTTGGCCACCTGTTCAGAGTATTTCAATGACCCCTCTAACAAATAAAAGGCCATTATATTATGACCTCTGGGTGAGTTATCTTCAAATCTTAGCTGTTCAAAAGCTGGGCATGTCTTATAGAACCCACCTTCATCAACCACAGTTCCTGTGCACATGGCACAGTGATTACATGTCCATATTTCTCGTGCATGTTCCTCGATTCTCATTATTCTTCCTCTAGACCAAGCCCATGGACCCCTGGATTCATAATATTGTTTGGATCTAGAGCCTTCTTAATCGTTTTCATGAATGATATATATTCCGGTTTAAATCTCTTGGTTAGAAACTGACTCTCTTTTCCTATGCGGTAAAGCGCTGCATAACCGGTATCCATGTAGGACTCCACTATCTCGCAATACTGATCTTGAGCCAGTTTTAACTTTTCGGGGTCCATGAAGTCACCGGGCGTCATTGCAAATGTATTGGAAACCCCTCCTTTGCAGAGAAGTTGAGCGAAAAGGAAAAAATGCTCGGCTCCTATCATAGGTACAGAGCCGCTCAGTAATTCCTCATCCCTTTTCATGATTTCCAATGCTTTACCCACCACTTTCTGCCATTGAGGAAGATGGGCTATCGAACAGGTATCACTGCCATTGGGACCCATGACCTTCCCAAATGTTCCTCCTCCCATCCACTCCGTCTCATTTTTTATTGATACGCCAAGAGCGCGCATTATACCTTCTATTGGTAGGGCTTGGCCACCGAACTCTTTTGCCATTTTATCGATGGCCTTTTTTTGTGCCTTGAATATATCCTTGTCGTACGCTTCGGTAGCAAAAATGGCAATATCTCTCTCCCCTATCAGCGGCCGCATGATTTTCTTTAGAGACTCAGGAAGAGTATAGTAAGCAAGGCCCCAGAGATCCGTGACGTAACCATGCCATTCCAGCTTCATTACGAATTTTAACTGGGAATCTGTATCGGGAAAGGTGTAGGCGAGGGTATCGGAGAACTCCGGAATGGGGTATGTTCTTATGGTGAATTCCGTTATTACTCCGAATGCCCCGGCTGCCCCAAGGAAAATGCCCACCAGGTCCGGCCCGTTGCAGTATCGGTAATACCAATCCTTTACCTTTGTGTTGGCCAAAGAGCCGGTCTCTATTATATCCCCGTTTGGCAGAACTACCTGCAGGGTTAGGATGTTCTCATTAAGCCACCCATACTTCGGGCTGTTTATCGAAAAGCAGTTACCGCCGATACCGCCTCCCAGCGTGGCTCCAAGGAAACCGTGGGGGCCCTTACAGCCGATGGTAACTCCGTCCTTGGCAAGCTCATGGTGCAGTTCCCCCCACCTTATTCCAGGCTGAACCCTTGCGGCGTTTAATCCTTCCTGCAAATGGAGGACACGATTCATATCCGTCATGTCGAGGATTATGCCACCCGTTTTCTTCAGGGGGGTTACAGCCCCGGTCATGTCTGAGCCTGCTCCTCTGGGTATTATCGGAAATTTGTATTTATTTGCCAGTTTAAGAATTTTTGAGACTTCCTCGGCGGAGTGAGGTTTGACCACTATATCAGGCGGCCCATATTTTTCCGATAGCGGATGAAAGAAGCTACCGGCAAAATCCTCTATTGCGTAGGTCCATCTGACGACATCATCTGCCCGTACGCGCTTTTCCCCAACTATTTCCTCCAAATCCTTCAGTATGTTTTTTGTTGCTACAGCTTCCATATTATTGCCCCCCTTAACCAGGATAACCTGTTTTCATTATATTATATCGGTATTCTTAATTTCCACTATTTCTTTTCTTCGTACTGACCTTTGACCTTGGACACGCACCATACCCCGCCGTTTTCCATTTCCGCGACGCATCTGTTGCAGTGATCGCAGTTCGATGCTACCCAGTCGCCCCTCTCCATCCTGCGGACCAGGTCAGGGTCCCTGATAAGGGCTCGACCTAACTCCACGAATTCGAAACCCTCTTGCATGGCCTTTTCCATGTTGTCGATAGAGCAGATGCCCCCGATTAAAACTAGTGGGATGCTCACCGCGTCTCTCACTTTCAGGGACTCCTCGAGGAAGAACATCTCTTCGAAAGGATAAGTCTGAAGGAAAAAACCGCTAAAAAGCCGTAAACCTGTCTTTTCTACAATACTTCTCGGACCCTGTAGCCACTCCTTTAGCGGTATCCTTCCCCTCATCATGTAAAACGGGGTCTTCGCTGTAAATCCGCCGCTGAGGACAAGAGCGCTGGCTCCCTCCGCCTCGTATCGCTTGGCTATCTCAACCGCTTCGTCCAGTTCCAGGCCACCCTTGAAGCCATCACTGAGGTTCATCTTGATCAGAATAGGGAAGTCGGGCCCGACGGTTTCCCGTACATGTTTGATTACCGAGGCGGGAAAACGCATGCGGTTCTCCAGGGACCCGCCATAGCTGTCCTGTCGCTGATTGGTGTACGGCGAGAGAAACTGACTGAGCAGGTATCCGTGCCCGGCATGAATCTCCACAGCATCGAATCCCGCCTTAAAAGCCAGTGCGGCTGCTTTACCGAAATCTTCTGTTACCCGGGTAATTTCCTCCTCGGTCATTTCATGAGCAAATGAATAGCGGAATGTGCAGAATTTGCGGGACGCCCCAATCGGTCGGCGACCGATCACGTTCTTGTCGGAAAAAAATCCGCAATGTCCGAGCTGTATATTGACAGCAGCACCCTCAAGGTGCACGGCATCGGTCAGTTTCCGTAGACCCGGTACGATCTCTTCACGCATCCATATCTCATGGCCAAAGGCGCGACCGTCGAAAGAAACCGAACAGTAGGCTACGGTGGTCATTGCAGTGCCACCGGCTGCGACATCTCGATGGTGTTCCAGTAACGCATCAGAGGGAGATCCGCCGGGACACATGCCTTCGAAACATCCAGATCTAATAATCCTATTGCGCAGCTCCAGTCCGGCAAGCTTGCCGGGAGCAAGGACCTTGAGCTGCTTTTTTCCCGCTATATCAGGCATGTTATAGCTCCTTTTAACCGTGTATTTGACATAATGAGTTTACTGAAGACCTGATAAGTGATTGCGCTGACGGGTTCTCTGTTGTCGTGGAAAGATAGTTTAGCTTATATCACACGCGCTCCCTGATGTCAATCTATTGCTGTGAGATGTCCAGGACATTATGGCACTATAATGAGCCCTGCACAGAACTGCACCCTATACGAAACCGCTGAAAAAGAGGTGCAGAATACTTCCTGCCGGGGGTCTGGGGGTGTCCCCCAGATTTAAAAATCCCCCAAGATTGGGGGATTAGGGGGTTGATTGAGACTATTTCAGAAGTCTCTATACATGCGGATGTTGAGGACGGGCACCACATCGCCTTAGCGAAACAACTCTGTAATAAAGCCAACAGGCCTAGATCTTCTCTGAGATCCTGGCCGCATCGAAGGTGGCGGCGGCGGCATCCCGCGGCCTTACGCAGTCGCCTATGCTGTAAACCTTGGGAACAAGGCCCTTTAACTCCTCGGCTAGCAAGTTATCCGACTGTGCACCAACTGCCAGTATCACTGTGTCAGCGGGCAGGAAAACGATCTCTCCTCCCCATTCGATTACCAAACTGCCATCGGCAATCTCCAGCACCGGTGTATTCAGGTATATGGGGATGCCCAGCTCGAGGAGACGCCTCGATAGTGTCTTAAAGACGAAAGTGTTCTCCGGGCCCTTCCTTCCACCGAGTTTGCCACGGCTAACTACGCTCACCTGCTTCCCCTGCTCCGCCAGCAATATAGCCACCTCAATAGCGTTGAAACGGGCACCGATAACTACTGCCCTGCCCTTCACCTCTGCTTTGCCCATGAACACGTCGTTTGACTGCACAACGTTCTTATTTGAAATACCCGGTATATCCAGTCCCAGGGGCACGGCTCCGGTGGCAACTACTACCGCATCGGGCTTCATCGCCAGTACCTGCTCCTTGGTAACGTCGGCACCGAGTGTAACCGGGACGTTGGCCTTATCCAGGGAACGTTTCAATAGATTGGTAAAATCGGCAAAACCTTCCTTGCCCGGCACAGCTGCAGCGATGTTCCACTGTCCACCAAGCTCATTGCTCTTTTCATAGAGAGAAACATTGTGTCCCCGCTGTGCAATAAGCGCCGCCGCCTGCATGCCGGCCAGCCCGCCGCCGATTATTACTACCTTTTTAGGCGATTGAGTCGGTGGTGGTATGGACAAACGCTCCCGGTACAGGAATGGGTTTACGGTGCAGGATAGCGGCAGCTTGAGTGATACGCAATTGTTGCAATGCAGGCACCAGCGGACTTCGTCACGCCTACCCTCCCGAAGCTTGTTGGGCAGTTCGGGGATCAGCGAGCAGTGGGCGCCCCATGGCGACGAAGTCCACCCTGCCTTCTCCGATTATCTGCTCTGCCAGTTCCGGGCTTATCTTACCTACGGCTATCACCGGCACCCTGACCGCGCTTTTTATCTTATCCGCCATGGGTAGTATGGGAGCATCAGGATATGTGTAGCAGGGTATGTTCAGGCCGGTCAGGTACTCGAGCCCTGCGGAGACGTGGAACGCGTCGGCGCCTGCCTCCTCCAGCATCGCTGCCTGTCGCATAGCTTCTTCTATGGTAACGCCACCGGGCACATCATCTCCGGCGCTGATTCGCACTATTATAGGGAAGTCCTTGCCAAGCTTCTCCTTAATCCGTTCCACTATGCGGCGGGGAAAGCGCATACGGTTCTCCTCGCTGCCGCCGTACTGATCCGTTCTCAAGTTCATTAGTGGGGACATGAAACCGCCTACTAGACAACCGTGACAGGCGTGAAGCTCCACCGCATCGGCGCCCGCCTCCTTGGCCCGCCGTGATGCCTTAGCGTAATCCTCCACGTAGCCTTCGATATCGGCTTCGCTGACCTCAGTATAGGGCAGATCGCCGGTCATCCAGGATGTTATGGATGGCACCTTTACAAGTACGTCTGGAGCAACTAAGCCACCGGCCACGATCAACAGGCCGGGATGCATCAACTGGATGGCGACCTTGCGCCCGCTTCATGGATTGCCTGAAAAAGCTGTTTCAGGCCGGGGACGAATTTATCATCGTAAATGCCCAGTGAGTAAATCGCCTTAGCCTCCACATTCGGCGAGGCACACTGGGCGATGATGAGGCCGACACCACCGGCTGCCCTAGGCCGGTAATAATCTATAAGGTTATCGGTTACACCGCCCTCACTGTCAACCAGGACGGTGCCCAGCGGGGCCATAATCAAACGGTTTTCCAGTTGCATTTTACCGATGCTGCCGGGTTTAAATAGTGCTGAATACTTATTCATTGAGACCTCGTTTCATGTTTTATATAGTTGAGATGGGAGGATTGGAATCCCCGGTCTACTCAGTGAAAGGGACATTCGGGGTACGTCCCAATTCGAGAATTCATTATAGCCTCTGCTCTTTATATAAGCAATACGGCCGGTATCTTTAACACCGCACAACAATCTGATCTCTTTCGGATTGATGTATAGAGACTGCTGAAAAAGAGGCGCGGGATACTTAATGCCGGGGGTCTGGGGGTGTCCCCCAACCTACAAAAAGCCCCCCAATTTGGGGGATTAGGGGGTTGATCATAACCATTTCAGCATTCTCGTATAATAACCTACTTGTAATTATAGGGTGCTCTTCTACCAGTCATTGCGAGCGAAGAGAAGCAATCTCACCGTCGTATGTCCATTCACCAATCACCCCTGAGATTGCCACGTCGCTCCACTCCTCGCAATGAAAGCGATAATGGTCTGGCAATTTTCTGTCACTAATGTACTGCACGAGTACAATTATTTGACGGCATTCTCAATACATGATATAATGAAATATCTGGTTTACAGTTTGCTTTTCCCAACCTCAGTAATTCCTCAAGGATTTCCTAGGCCACGGACGACCAAGCTTCGACCAAGTTACTACGAAAGGAGGTTGTTCATGGACTTTGTTGACAAGACCCTCGAGTGTCAGGATTGCGGTGCAAGTTTCACATTCAGTGCAGACGAGCAGTCGCTATTCGCTTCCAGGGGCTATACCAATGAGCCGAAGCGTTGTACTGAATGCAGAAATGCCAGGAAGCAACAGCGCTTTGGAGATAGCAACGGCTATCAACAGAGAAGGGAAATGTTTCCCGCGGTTTGCGCCGAATGTGGTGTAAATACGCAGGTACCTTTCCAGCCCAGACAGGATCGACCTGTATATTGTAGCGAATGCTACTCTAAAGTCAGGCTCTCGACCGGTAGATAATAAGGGCAACATAAAGGGAGAGGGTACTTTAATGGTGCCCTCTCTCTTTGTATTAATGCTGCCGGTAAGGTAGAGACGCGGATTGACTGGCTCAGGTTAGAGCTATCTGTGTTAATATTAACCGTACAGGTCGCGCATTTGCTTCCCCACCAGTTTTACCGCAGTCTTGCGAGGCATGAGCTTACTGCTCATGAACATGGTAAAGCGATTCATTCTCCCCGCGATGTGGCTTGGCCTTTTCCCCAGCGCCTCCAGCGCCTCAGCTACAGTTGGCCCTGCTTCCATGATAGGCACTACTTCATTAGCCGTTCCAGGTTTGGCTTCGATTGCTCAAACGCCGGTGTATTGGTTGCACCTGGCATGAATCCAAGCACGTCGATGCCATGTTCTCGTAGCTCGTCCCACAAACCCTCTGCCAGAATCAGGTTATACGCTTTGGTGGCAGCGTAGTTGGAAACATAGGCTGAACCTCGAAGAGCGGATGCTGATGAAAGCAAGATTATCCCCCCCTCTTTTACGGGTTTCCATCATCGAAGCGAATTCGTGGACCAGTATCAAGGGCGCCTGCACGTTGACCGCTACCATTTTTTGTTTGTCATCCAGGCTTTTATCGAGGAATAGTCCCACCGGCCCGAAGGCAGCGTTGCTCACCAGCAAGCCTATCTCAAGGCCCTCTGTACGTTCGCGGATCGTATCTATAAACTGGGATTGAGACAGGTCTGTGACAACGGTTATGATTTCCCGGCCGGTGCGGTTTTGAATTTCTATGCCGACCTGCGCCAGCTCATCTGCGAGCATATCGACTATCACCAGATTTATTCCCCGCGCTGCGATTTGCCGTGCGAACTCTGCTCCCAACCCCCGGGCCGCACCTGTGACCAGTGCCCATGGCCCGTATTTAGACCGGAAGGTTTGTAATTCAGACATATTATAGCTCCCTTCAAAACCTTTTCATCCAAAGTGATATATCGGTAAATATGTGGAAATATGGATAAGTTTACTTACGTGGGGGTTTAAAAGTCAACTTGACAAGTATGCCATTAATCCATGGATCGAAAGAGAAGCTTGCCCGACCCGTACCCGTCATTATCCGACCCGAACTCGTCATTGCCCGACTCGAGCGGGCAATCCAGAAATTGGCTCACCGTGCTTCTTAGATCATCCGGTTAAGCCGGATGATGACCCAGCAAAAGGGTCGAACGCAAAGCCAAGCTGATTCGCTTGGATTACTACCCATCAGGCAGTCCTTTGAATCTGAACTCACGCATGAAGGTATGCGCCGTCGCTCATAATATCGAGACTGCCGTGATCCATGACATACTGCAACTAGAATACAGCATCTCCATTACTCAGAGACCGCTGAAAAAGAGGCGCAGGATACTTCCTGCCGGGGGTCTGGGGGTGTCCCCCAGTTTTAGAAGTCCCCCAAGATGGGGGGATATAGTGGGGTTGAGTGAGAGTATTTAAGTAGTCTCACTAAGACAGCCGACAGGGATGTGTATTCCTCAGGAGATGCGGCCGGAAAGAGGATCCATTTCAACTCTGAGGATATACTCACTCATTGTTGAGGTGCGGATCTTGGTGAAGTTCAGAAACGCCGACACGCTCCTGAACATGCGGTACATGTTCCCGGCGAGTTGAAGGATGTTACTAGCGCCGTAGAACAGGAAAGGATTTGTAATATGCTTGGCTGAAGGCCATGCCTCCTCAACGATGCCTTCGAATGGGGGTGCATCCGGGGTGACGGCCCGCACGACCACATTGCGGATGTAACGGGCGCGCGGCTGCATTGCCTCCGAAACAGGTGACTGAGTGCCGTGCCAGCGGCGGATCCACTCCTCATGCGAGAGCCGATGGGGGCGTTCCATCAGCGTCACCGCCATTATTACAGGTGACCTCTCGCCATCGGGCCAGTCGCGCTCGTGGAAATGTTTGTTGCCACCGTATTCGGTGTATATGCATTCATCTACTAGATATGCGGCGATCCTGAAACCATATGTCTGCAGGATTTTCTCGATCTCCTTGTGCTGTTCAAGATCGTCGATCCATAGGGAGATCTCGGCGCATATCGCCGGCCCGCGATACAGCTTGGGAGCCGGCGACCTTACTGTGGAGTACTCATCATCGATGTACATGGTGAGCTTGTTCACACCGGCATCGTAGAGCCCGTGCTGAACGTCATTCAGTAGCAAGTCTCTGTTTCTCTGCTTGGATTGTTCCTTGGATGCCCACAGTACATAAATCAGTTTAACCATGGATGACCTCCAATTTAGAGTTTTGGATTGGTTATTAAGTTCCTGTCACCGTACATCTGTTCGGTTGAACCAGCCATAATTTTTATGGCCCTTGTCCTTGGGCATGAAGCGGTTGGTGATGAAACTGGCCAAGCGATATGCTTTTCCCGGTACGAAAGTATGGGTTTTTCCCAGGGCGGCCACAGACTCACGGGCCACATCCACGGGTTTCATCGGCCCAGGTCCAAAGGAGAGTTTGTTGGGCTTTGTCTGAATATAATTGGGCGTCTCGATGGCCCCGGCGACGCTCACCATTACGTCGACCCCGTGCGGCTTCATTTCATACCAGAGACCCTCTCCCAGAACGGTGTTATACGCCTTTGTCCCTCCATAATTGGATAATAAAGGAGAGCCCTGGAAACAGGTAAGAGAACTCATAAGGATGATACCTCCGCGACCGCGTTGTATCATTTTATGTCCGAAATGGTATGTGAGCATAAGCGGCCCCCGGCAGTTAACATCGATATGCCTGAGATGGTTTTCCAGTGACTGGTTGAAAAAGGCACCTATAGTATTAAAAGCTGTATCATATATCATCAGGCCAATTTCAATATCGTCGGTATGCGGGGACAGTTCTTCAATAAGGTTGGGTGATGCAAGGTCTAGCTCTACTGTCCTTATATCGACATCGTATCGACTCTTAAGCTCGTTTTCCAGCTTTTTCAGCGGTTCGCTGCGGCGGGCTATCAGTACCAGGTTGAGCTTTCTCCTCGCCAGCTCTTCGGCGAAGGCCGCGCCCAGTCCGACGCTGGCTCCGGCGATAAGCCCCCATGGTCCGTATTTATCACTGAAGTTTGCCGTCATATAGCTGCCTCCCTTTCCTGAGTTGATGAATAGTATTGAGACTCCTGAATAAAGAGGTGCAGGATACTTCCTGCCGGGGGTCTGGGGGTGTCCCCCAGACCCAAAAGGTCCCCCAAGATTGGGGGATTAGGGGGTTGATTGAGACTATTTCAGCATTCTCAGTATTCATTAACTCGATATACTTCACTGCGTAAAATGTAATGAGACTGTTGAGATTGGCTTACTGATTACCTCTTGCCCTGCAAACGCCGCCACTGGACGTACAGTCTAGTGCCCTCCTCTATAGAAACCTTTGGCTCCCAGCCCAGCTCCGACCTGGCCTTGGAACCATCAATATACATACTATTTTCAAATTCCCCGAGGTCGGCACGGGTCAGGAACGGAGGGTCCTTGAAACGCCACAGCCTGGCCCACTTCTCCATTAAAAAGGCTACAGAATATAGCAGGCTCATGGGCATGTTCCACTGGCGCTCCGATTTGCCCAGGGCCCGGGCGAGTGCAGCGGCGAACTCGCGGAACCGCTGCTCCTCAGTAGGAGCTACGTTATATATCTGCCCGGCGGAACGGTCGCTGGTTGCTGCTAGGATGGCGCATTCGACAACATCGGTCACATAGGTCAGTGCTGCCCTGGGGTTCGACTTGCCCGGCCACACGACAATGGGTGCGTTCACCAGACCATAGAATCGATCTGTGAGTAGCCTGTCCCTCGGACCAAATATACCGGAGCACCTGATAATAGTAACCTGTAGATTCCCCTCGCGGTGGTATTCTTGTGCTAGCTTATCAGCCAGCATTTTGGCATAACCGTAATAGGAATTTGGATGGAACTCAGCATTGAGCGGAGAGGTCTCTGTGTCTCGAGTTTCACTTGTCGCCCCACCGCCGTAGACATCTCCTGAGCTGACTTGGAGAAAGCGAGCCACCTTAGCTTCAGCACTTGCATTAAGCATGTTCTCTGTGCCTTTTACGATGCATGACTCGAACTCCTGCCATGAGCCCCATCCAGGCATAACCTTAGCAGCAGCGTGGAATACCAATTCCACACCCTCCACGAGAGGGCGTAGGCTGTCGTAATCCTCTATGTCGCCAATGATGATCTCGGCCCCCGTAGTCTTTAAATGGCTTATATCGGACGTCCGGCGGGCCAGGGCGCGCACTTCGTGGCCCTCTGCCAGTAGGCGCTCAACGATATGGCTCCCCAA
>PVMK01121666.1_pt1 | contig 16285 bp, 24 predicted proteins | sample 1853481 | NCBI WGS metagenome assembly PVMK01 (sample SAMN08533507, study PRJNA380276) | Marine sediment metagenome, whole genome shotgun sequencing project.
TTGTGCGTCATGGTGGCAATCACGATTGGTATAAGAATCCTCAATCCGGATTAAGCCAACCTATAGCAAGACATACTGAAATAGAAGATGGGCTTGCGAAAAGAATAATCAAGAGACTGTCTTAGGCTTTTCGGAACAGTCTTATTTGAGATGAAAAAAGCTTTGACATGTGTCAGCAGATGTGGCAAAAATAACATAAGTTACTTTTATTACCAACGTCCCCTATTTACTATTCTAAAGGAGGCAACTAAAATGTTAGCTATTTCACCAAAACTTGGAGAATTTCTTTTGAAGGCAACGAAAGCAAGGGATATTGATGATGCCTTTAGAAGAATTTTATCGGAGTATTTGGCCATGAAAACCAACAAGCTCGCCAACATATCGGAGCGCTTTACCAAGAAATGGGGTATGGATTTTGTTGAATTCAAAAGTCGCTTAGCGAAAGGTACTCTGGAAGCAGATAGTTATGCGTTTGATACGGAACAGGATTTTTGGGAATGGGAGGAGGCCGAAACCTTGAAGAGGCATTATGACAGGCTGTACGAACAATGGACATAAGTGACTTTTTACTTTCATTATTGAACAGTCTGTCAGACCTTAAGTTTGTTGAAAAGGTAGATTTCAACACTGAGGTTTTTATTCTCAAAGGCCGTGTATGGGTGGGAGGCAAGCGGTATGTCCAAGTGTATTTCAATGAGCTTACGGGTACGACTGCCTTTGCGCTCATTGAGAAAGGGCAGAGAATCTGGGGGATCGATTTTGATAATATGCGGGGCTGGCACCTGCATCCATTTGGGGAAACTGATACCCACACAAGTATCAGCGAAAAGAGCGTTGAAGAAATTGTAAAGGCGCTATACAAAGTATTGGAGGAGCTGGAATAGCCATACAGGCCTGCCAGTGTCCTTTTGGGTTTCTAAACTAACTAAACTACTGTCATGTCAAGCCTGACATGACAGTAGGCTTTTCGGAACAGTCTTATTGGAGATAAAAAAAGCCTTGACATGTGTCAGCAGATGTGGCAAAAATAACATAAGTTACTTTTATTACCAACGTCCCCCATTACAATGGACAAAGAACGAAGAGAAGAAGAAAAACAGGGAAAATTATTTTAATCACAGTACGGGGCAACTCAACCTTGCCTTCTCAGAAGGCAAGGCAAACTATCCCCTTTCAGGGGTTAAATCAAACCCGGCCCCTCTGGGGTCGGATTTTTACTAGTTGACAACGTCCCTCATTACAATACAAAGGGGCAGAGGCACAAAGGCACAGAGGGGAGACAGAGTGAAAACGTACAGGGATCTTGTTGTCTGGCAGAAATCGATGGTTTTGGTTACTGAAGTATATGAGATTTCCAAGAAGTTTCCCAAAGATGAACTCTATGGTTTGACTTCTCAGATCAGACGTTGTGCGATTTCGATTCCAAGCAATTTGGCAGAGGGTTATGGCCGCAACTCAACTAATGACTATATTCATTTCCTTCGCATTGCAAGCGGCTCACTCTATGAATTGCAGACCCAGATGGAAATTTCCTTGAACCTGCAATATATTGACAGAAGAGAATTTGAGAACCTGTATGAATTAAGCCGAGAGATAGAACGAATGCTAAGTAGCCTAATCAGGAAGCTAAGGGAAAAATAGGACCTTCCACTTTGTGCCTTTGTGCCTCTGCCCCTTTGAACCTTTCGGTTGGCAATAAAGTCAAAAGCACCAACGTCCCCCATTTCCACAAAGAACTGAGATGGTGCTGGGGTCTAAGAAACAAACGTACGGGGTTCAGAACAGCAAGAGTCAACGGCAGACTTGATAACCCCTAACCACAGAGGAGGAAAAATGCCTGAGATTATATTGAAAACAGACATGCCAGATAAAGCCATCAAATTTCTGGTTGAAGCTTTGGAAACTGAAACTTTACGGCTGAAATACAGTATGAAACTTGCGGAAAGACGGCTTTCAAAATTTGAAAAGAAATATAAGGTTACTTCAAAAGAATTCATCAAGGAATGGAGCGCTGAAGATCTGGAAGGAAAAGATCTGGAATATGTGGAATGGGCCGGTGAGTATAATCTCTCAATGCGTTTGAATGAGCACTTAGATGCACTAAAGAGTATCCAGCATGTCCCTTCGTGATTACCTGGATTCTTTTCACAGTGCAGTAGGAAGAATCGACGATTATGGATTCGCTGAATCTATTGATATTAATGAAGAAATAAGAGCTTCAAAACAGGCAGTGACCAAAGTAACAATTGTTCTGGTTGACCGATCTACTTTGCAGGTCAAAGAATATATTGACGCAAAATATAAAATCGAAAAAATCAGCTATGCGTACCAATACCATGACGAAGAGGGGAAATCGATATTTAGATATGATAATGCCCGCCATAAGCCGGATTTGGGATTCATAAATCATAAGCACCTAAGTGATGGCTCTATTGTGCAATGCGGCGTGCCCGATATTTCTGATGTTGTCGATGAGGTGATTGGGCATTTATAGACCAATATTTTAATTTCCCAATAGTGGCGCTGTTTTAAACCCAAGCTGCAGCCCAGTGTAAGTTTACAAGTTGCCAATGCCCCTCCCCATCATACAAAATGCTCTACCTCCGGAGGATTGAGTGCACTGACAATTCAGGTGCCTGAATTTCAGTGCTATGACAAAAACAAAAAACCGTGCCATCCGTGAAATCCGCGCCAAATAAAGTCAGAAGGTAACAACGTCGGAGCGGCCGACAAGGCTGCAATCCAGCTGGTGGAAGTCCAGCCGTATCAGTTGCTCGTGTCGGATACGTAGTGATGCCACATCCCGGGGCAGGTAACCAACCGGGCTATGCGTGGTGTAAACGTCCTGGCTGCTCTAAAGGGTAAGCTCTTTAGCGGTAGGTGCAACCTGGGGGGCTAACGAGCGTGGGAGCCTGAACATTAGTGAATGACTGCTGCCCCGAGAATACTTTCCCTGTTGAAGTTGCATTATAGGGGTTATTTTCAGTGTGCCGAACGTGTGACGTTGGATGTGAGGTCGTTGCCCTCTGGGAAGAAGCGAGCAAGAGCACCAGAGGGACACTGCGGGGTAGGGGTCCAAGCGCCTACGCAAGGATTGCAGAAATAATGTCGGGAAGGGGGAGCGGCCGACAAGGCCACAATCTAGCTGGTGAGGCATCGACTGAGTTCAGCCGAAGTCAAGTCCAGCCGTGTCAGTTGCCCGATTCAGACACGTAGCGATACCACATCTCGGGGCAGGTAACCAACCGAGCTATGCGTGGTGTAAACGGCCCGGCCGCCCTGAAGCGGTAAGCTTCAGCGGTGGGTGCAATCGGGGGGCCTAGCAAGTATAGAGGCCTGAACATTAGCGAATGGCTGCAGCCTCGTTAGACATTCCTTGTTGAAATTGCATTGCAGGGATTATACTTGGCGTGCCGAACCACTCCCTTCTGAGGTGAGGCCGAAGTTCTTTGGGAAGAAACGGGTAAAAGCACCGGAGAGACGCCACGGGGTAGGGGTCCAAGCAACTATACAAAGATTGTGGAGATAATGTCGGGAAAGGCCATCTTCCAGCAGGGACTGGTGACAACCTGCAAAGACCTGTCGTAATAGTTAAATCGAAGACGGCGGGAGGGGTTTGGTCTGGCGCATGAGCCAGTATGAGCGATGAAGGAGGGGTAACGCCATCTGACATGATGCAGGACATCATGGCAAAAGCAGGTAACGCCTGGTTTTGGGCAAAGGGGCTCTCGGCACATGGCGGTGTTGGAAGGAAAGCATCACAGGGCGCAGTACCTGAATAAAGTGGATAACAGAATTTGCAGCACGAGCCAAACAGTAAACCTATGCGGTGAGGGGCGTATGTGAGCCAGCACTTAAGCTTCCGCCATGTGGGGAAGGCTGTATGGGGAAATGCCATGGTCGCCAACCGGACTCGGGAAATCCGACTGTCCGGGATGAAACGGGGGGCTTACGGAAACGTGGATTATGGAGGAGGCTAAACGGGCACGGAAAGCGGAAACGCCGAAACGGCCAAGCCGACACCTAAGATCAAGCGCGCCGTACTTCTATCCCGACCCCCATTACGTCCCCCATTACGTTTAACCTGCCAATTTTTGGCGAGGGCTAATCTGGTTACTAAGCTAAAGTCATTATTGCTAAGTATTGCTTAACGATATTTTTCGAAAGACTGACGAATTTTGTCCAAATCGGGGTTTTGCAAAGGTCTCTTGGCAAAATGCTGGGCTCCATGCTAAAAAACGCCAATAAGTTCTTGCCGAAAAACTGACCACTGATCTCCGATCTCTGGCAGTCACTGATCTCTGTCCACTGATTTCTGACATCTGTCCCTTAACCTGAGTAGTTAAAGGTAAGTCAATCAAAGATTTGACCCCCCTCTCAAGCGGAGAAGGAGAAAGTATGCGTAAACAAAGAATCGATTATGATTCACCAGTAGATGCGCTTGTGGCCATAGCTAAACGCCTAAGCAACTATGAGAGCCAACACCAGATGGAATCGGAGGAGTTTTTCGATAAGTTTTGCAAGGGACTGTCAGAGGACTCGGAAGATTTTGTCGAATGGGCGAATGATTATGAGCACTATATCGCAATTAGAGGTGAAATAGAGGGCCACCTTCAGCATGTTGCTTGAAGTCTTATCACGGTACCTCAGTGATGTCGATGGTGAAGTTCGGAAGTTGAAAGGCGCCTACGTCGAGCGTTATGAAGAGGAACTTCTGGCCATTAACCGTGTGAATTTGAGGATTAGAGTGCGGTTTCCAAGTGGACACATGTTGGAGTTGAATGAGGCAGTTATTGTTGAAGAAGGTCAGTTCATGCATCTCGGCTATCGGTATCACTTTCAGGACAAGCAAAACAATCTCGTATTTCGATATGACAATACGCCACATTTTCCAGGCGTTGAAGGTTTCCCCCACCATAAACACCTTCCCGATAAAGTATCTAGTGCCGAGGAACCTTCAATCCTAAACGTCATTCAGGAGGCAAGGCAGCTTGCTCAAAGAAATGACAGAACATTTCAATGAACAAACGCCTTTCGTCACACACAGGGCCAAATATCCAGTGCTCAGCATCAATCGTATTCCAAAAGAACTCTTCAGCTATGGAGCAATGCACGTTCATCACCAACGTCCCCCATTATAATCATATATTTCTCTGTGGTCTCTGTGGCTCTGTAAGAGATTCTGCTTTTCATTCGATGTTGGAAGTTGGGTGTTCGATGTTGGGCGTTCATCTCTATAACTGCGTCCCCCATTACTTCACTGAAGTGGATTAGGCAAAAAGGAGGCAATCTTGGAAAAAGCGACAATTGATACATCACATAAATTAGAGATTTTAAAGAATGTTTGTTCTACTGATGAGGAATTAGACCAAGTGTTGGGTAAACTCTTCGACATTACATTAAGCCAGCACCGGAGGAAAGTGGAGAGGTATGATCACGATTTGGGCGAGTTCGAGAATCGTTATAACCTTGATACTGTCACTTTCTATAATCGTTTTGAGGCAGGAGAACTTGGCGATGCGATGGATTTCTTTGAATGGGCAGGGATTTACAAACTTAAGCAGGATCTGATAGAAAAAATTCACAATCTGGAGTCGGCTTTGTGAAAGACGCCTCTGATTATTTGGCATATATAAAGGGTTCTTCTCCCAATTAGTTGGCGAACGCCTGGTAGATTTTCAATGTAAAATAGCGTAGATCATGAAATCCATAGGCTTTGCCTTAATGACTTTAATTTTGTTGTTTACTCCTTCCAGCTTACCGGTGTGGATGGGGTAATCACAGTGGTTGATGATTCCGTAACGGTACCGCTGTAACATTTTAACAAATGTGTTTACCGATCGATTTTCCAGGGAACGGGCCAGATCGCACCATTGATCGAGTGCTTTGGTTGCCCAGGTCCTGGAGCGATAAGTCCATATGTGTTTTAGTTTTTCCTTTAGGATCATCATGGTGTTGATATCTTGATTCAGTGCAAGCAGCTCTTTTAGCTGCTGCCGATGGCTTTGCCGGCGTACGTTTTTTCGGTTTTTTAGCAGCAGGTACTTGGCTCCTATGTAAACGGCCTTATCGTCTTTTGATGCCTTACGATATTCGCTGTTTCGGACCTTATCAATGACTTGGTTAAAATTGGCCACCACATGAAAAAGATCGAAGACAATTTTGGCCCTGGGCAGTTTATCCGTTACCGCCCTTATAAACGGATCCCACATGTCCATGGCCACTGCCTCGATTGCCCTGCGCTGTTTACCCGTCAACTTATTAAAGAAACGTTTCAAGGTTTTGGCTTTACGCTTTTTGCCGACAAAAACCACTCAGCCGGTAAGGAAATCCAGCACGACGGTCAGATAGTTTTGACCTTTGCGTATGGAAATTTCGTCAACAGCTAAAATACATAAGTCCTTGTAATCGGGTTGACCGTAGTCTCGTTCCAGATAGAATTTATCAATGTTTTTGACCGTTTTCCAATCTATACCGAGGTGCCGAGCCACTTCGGAGACGGTCATAAAACTGCACAGCTGATAGATATAACGAGCTAAACGAGTTGTTACACGCAGATACGGATGGAACAGCTCCAAATCCTCGATATGTATGCCTTGACAATGAGCACAAAACACTTTGCGATACCAGCAGGTGATCCAGGTCCGTGCTGTAGCAAAGTCCAGGTCTCGAATCTTGCGCTGGGTCCAGCTGTGGGTTCCCGAAGTCCTTTCGCCACATCTCTGGCAGATAGGTTGAAAGCGTCTGTCGGGTTCCACCTTGATGTGAACTCCGGTTGCCTCCGGGGTAACCGTTTGATCGACAATTTTGATTCGACGAAAGGGGAAATAGGGTGCTATACTGGGTATGGACATCGCAGGCCTCCTTGAGTATAGGTTTTTCTCGCTTGTTAAACCATATACCTTTAGGAGTTACCGGATGTCCATCCTATATCAAACTTTTGCCCATTTCCCCCAAAGTCGCCAACTAATTGGGAGAAGAACCATATAAAGGCACTTATAGTTGTCAATCCCCATGTGTTACACTGGTCAGTGATACGTGAAGAAGCACAGGGTGATATGGGACTGTTGCGATACAAGCTCACATTGGATGGGGGTTTATTGGAGATGTTCGAGCTTTTTCAGATCGTAGAGGAAAAAGTAAAGAATTTAAAATATAGCTTTCATTTGCAATATAAAAGCGGAAACTTGCTGAAACGGTGGGACAACGCTGAGCACCATCCTGAAATCTCGACAAGCCCGCACCATGTTCATGAAGGTGCAGAAGAAAACATTCAACCCCATAAACCGATGAACGCGCAAGAGTTACTGACTTTGTTGGCAGCAGAACAACCGGAGTGAACTAATATTGCGCTTTCACTTTTCACTTCTAATTCTCTGCGTGAGATAAAATATAGCAACATGAGTCAATCAAAGATTTGACCCCCTACTGAATTAAGCCGAGAGATAGAACGAATGCTAAGTAGCCTAATCAGGAAGCTAAGGGAAAAATAGGTCCTTCCACTTTGTGCCTTTGTGCCTCTGCCCCTTTGAACCTTTCGGTTGGCAATAAAATCATAAGGCGCCAACGTCCCCCATTAGATGGTGCATAAGGATCCCGAGTTCGAGCAAATAGAAGATGCACTTGAAATGCTCAAACTCCCCTATAAAGGATAAATAAACTAACAAAACTGCCGATGTTTCCCATTACATTCTTTTATGTCTTTTTCAATCAACAATCGACAATCAACACTCATCAATCGTATGCGTCCCCTATTATTGGCGCTACAAAAATAAGCGCTACAAGGCCGCAAGGCCGCAAGGCCGAAAATACATTGTTTTCTATTTATAACTATGATAAATTGATCCTGTAAATATTCAACGATATGAACTCTTTTAGATTTCATTGCGGGGGCTATCAATATGGGTACGACGCTATTATTAAAAACAAAACATGGTATTGCTGATACAAAACCAATCATATTGGAGGCCGTGCAAGATCATCTCAATTTTTCTTATGCTCGATTCTTGAAATTTGAAAACGAGTGCAAAGAGTTTGAAAAAAAGTATAAAATGGATTCCGAACTCTTTTTGAGCAAATTCGATTCAGGGGAATTAGGAGACGACCTACAATGGTTTGATTGGTATGCTTCTATTCGCGGGAAGAAGCTCTGGGAAAAAAAGCACCAGATACTAAGCGAAATATCATGGAGCGAATAGCTGACTATTTTTCGTTCTTTTTGGAAGCAATAAAGGAGAACATGTGGGTTCGAAATGAAGAAATTTCATTTCGAGAAATTGCAGAAAAAGAAGGGTACATTCGAGGAACACTTTATTTACATGGTGGCTACAAACTCCATGTTGCTGAATATGTTATCATTAAGCAAAGCAAACCGATAGCAATCAAGTACAGATACCAACTTCAAACACCAGACAGCAAATTCACAGTTCTCTGGGATAATGCCCCTCACCATAAGGCTATAGATTCTTTCCCACAGCATAAGCATTGCCGGAATGGTGAAACAGTCGCTTCATTCATAAATAATATTTTCGATGTTTTTAATTCCCTGGATAACGAATTAAAAAACGAAAAGGGGGTGTCCATTTCGCTCAAGTAACTATTTCCCCGATTTATCGGCCAAATTTGTTGTTCCGCCAACAATGCGTCGGTACGTTGTTGGTTTGAGTTGGACTGCCTGTTCCATAAGCCTGTGAAACAGAAGTCCCCTGGCCTTTCGATGATCGTCGGTTGAACCGAAATGTATATTCGTCCAGATAGTAGTCAAGATGTTTCATGTCTAACAGCACCCTGGTGCGTACCAAGCAGCCATCGTTTCAGCAGCGAGGCAATACGGTGCGGGCCAGGAAGAACCACATGCGCAGGTTCATCGCTGCCGGAGTGGATACGTCGCTGATGGTTATATCCGTGCGCAGACAAACCAAGATAGGCTCTCCATCCGTCGGTCACAACTACCGTACCTGTTGCGACGACATCTTTTACAAAGCCGACAAGGCTCGATGCCGAGACATCGGGGACTTGCCGGAGGCGTACCCGGCCAAATCCTTTGGGGGAGTGAACTTCAATGGCGATAGCAACGATAGATTTAGTATCTGTTTTTCGACCGCGTGTGCCTTCTTCCTCTCCTCCAATATACGTTTCGTCGACCTCAACGCATCCGCCGAGCATGTCTCGCCCTGGCCGTACCATAGCCCGACGCAGCTTATGCAACCAAGTCCAAGCGGTCTGATAACTACCCAAACCAAGCACACGTTGCAGGCCCAGGGCGCTGACGCCGAATTTTCTGATTAGTGAGGTACCACATTGCCTGGAACCATACACGTAGCGGCTTTCTCGTGCCTTTCGAACAATGTTCCCTGCTGTGACCGACGTCTGACGGTGACAATGTTTACAGTAAAGCAGGTGACGGGACGTCAACCATGCTTCCTAGAGACCCGCATTTTGGACATTTGAAGCCCTGCGGCCATCTGAGTCTCGAGAGGTAACGGATGCAGCTTTCTTTCCGTCCAAAACCACTCGTCGAACTCTTGTAAGGTCTGCGGATAGTCAACGCCGCCGACCGGATGTGATTTTCTGGGTGCCCATAGCCATAGTGAGCACAATACATCAACTTGAGCGAAATGGATACCCCCTAAACGAAATTTAATAAACCATCGTTCGCCCGCAAGTTGTGCACGCTCTGCAGTGCCTTCTTCCTCTCCTCCAATATACGTTTCATCGACCTCAACGCATCCGCCGAGCATTTCTCGCCCTGGTCGTACCATAGCCCGACGAAGCTTATGCAACCAAGTCCAAGCGGTCTGATAACTACCCAAACCAAGCACACGTTGCAGACCCAGGGCGCTGACACCGAATTTTTGATTAGTGAGGTACCACATTGCCTGGAACCATACACGTAGCGGCTTTCTCGTGCCTTCAAACAATGTCCCTGCTGTGACCGACGTCTGACGGTGACAAAGTTTACAGTAAAGCAGGTGACGGGACGTCAACCATGATTCTAGAGATCCGCATTTTGGACATTTGAAGCCCTGCGGCCATCTGAGTCTCGAGAGGTAACGGATGCAGCTCTCTTCCGTCCAAAACCACTCGTCGAATTCTTGTAAGGTCTGCGGATAGTCAACGCCGCCGACCGGATGTGATTTTTGGGTGCCCATGGTGAGCACAATACATCAACTTGAGCGAAATGGATACCCCGTTAAGAATATATTTCGGATTGTTAGTATGCAAAATAATTTTAGTGGGAGGCCGATTCAAGTATCAGATATAGGAAGTCTTGCATCCCATATCCATAGTAGCCGAAGGGACCATCCACAAGATGTTGTGGTTGCTTCATTCAGGTTTCATCGCAGGGAAAAAGCGAACATCTTTTAGGTAATGTATCTATATCACGACTGTTTTTGAAGTTGTGACATATAGATACCTAAACTCGAAAAGAACTAATTCACCATGCCTGGCTCCGTTTCAAAAGCCTCGGCAATCATTATCATAAGTTGTTTTAGAATATACGTCCCCTTTTACTTTTACATCCAGGGATTCTGACTAATCTTCTTACCTTACTGACTTTTTTCCTGATGAGCCAACGATGCTTCGGGTTACTTACATGCTGAACCAATCAAAGGGGCATCTCGGACTTTTTTTTCGAGATGCGAGCTGATACATCGGGTGTTCCTTTAAAAAATCCTGACCCCCATCTCTTGCTCTGTCGGATCCCGCTCCTTTGCAGATCATAAGAAGCCAGACATAAAGATTACGGATTGATTGTGACCGTTTTTGACAAATATCCCTGCCGCTGTTAATGTATTAGCAAAATGATAGAGCCTTTAAAGCAGCAGGTGATTTGCCAGGGATGTTCCCTGCTCCATGCAACATCGGAATAACAGCACATATTATAGACGATTACCAGGGCCTGTACAAGTGCCGCAGGAACTTTATCGGCACCGCTTTAGGGATTAGGGAAGAGCTGGATATTCAGATGACCAAATTTGTGTTTTTGAGTGATAAGAACAGGGAGAGATATATGCGGGTCATCGCGCCAGCAGGAAATCTTCTGGCCCGACTGGATGTTCATCCCAACGTTTTATCCCTGACCGGATTGATCTTGAGTGTTCTGGCGGGGCTGGTTTACAGTTCGGGCTCCTTTTTCTGGGGAGCTTGGATTGTGGTCTTGGCCGGAACCTGCGATGCGTTAGACGGACAGCTATCTAGGCAAACGGGAAAAACTTCCCGGTTCGGCGCTTTTTTTGACAGCACTCTGGACAGGTTCGGAGAGGTATTTATTTTCATGGGACTTGCCTGGCACTTTGCTGGGGGAGCATCATTCCTGCCGGGTGCGGCCGAAAAGGCGCCTGAGTTTCAAAGCCCTTTGGCAGTCCTCTTTGTTATCATGGCCATAGCGGGTTCGTTCATGGTGAGCTACACCAGAGCACGTGCTGAAGGGCTGGGGATCAATTGCACCGTAGGATGGATGCAGAGACCGGAAAGGATTACCATTCTGATTATCGGGTCCCTGCTGGGTTCTTTTCCTGTGATCGGGCTTTTTCTGATGAAGTTGACTGTTCTGGTGATTGCTATCCTGTCTAACTTTACGGCCTTCCAGAGGATAGTGCATGTGAGGAGACAATTTTTGAGGGAGAATCCTCCTGGCCCCTTGCAATAAACTCTTCGGCCATCCTGTGGGCTTCCGGGTCGGTAAATTGTCCAGTTTGCAGCACCTGATCGCATTGATCACTACACCTGCCGAATTGGGGGAGTCCTCCACGAAAAGGCGCAGCTCCAGATTTATGGGCAAATCGCCGAACAGTTTTCCCTCCATGCGAATAAAGCATAAACAGACCAATAAAGTCATTTACCCTTGAACTCCCCATACCTGAATTCACCCACCAATTTTTCACCATCAGGAAGGGTCAAAATTCCATGTCCATGGTTTTTACCATTCTTGAATTCACCTACATATCTTTGACCGTAAAGAGAGACATAAGTCCCATATCCATCGTTACAATCACCTTCAATACATCCTCCAAATGTGTTTATGGGGAGAAAACAAACCAACAACAGGATAGAAATAAGCATGAAACTTTTTTTCATTTTTTCTCCAGTTTCTCTCCTCTATCACAATGAGATATTTGACGATAGAGGATAAGGAAGCGAATGAAAAAGCTTAAAGCAGGTTCAGGGAATCCCCCTTCTGATCCTAACGAGGAAAGAGCTCATGTGGGAACAGTTGTGGTATTATCTGATTATTGTTTCTTTCAGGAGTGAGAGGTCGTCCAGGGCCTTCCCGGCACCGAGAACAACGGTAGATAAAGGATCTTCACTGATAGATATGGGAAGCCCTGTATCTTCCCTCAGCAAGAGCTCCAGATTCTTGAGCAGCGACCCACCTCCGGTCAATACGATCCCCGTATCCACAATATCGGCTGCCAGCTCAGGAGGCGTTTGCTCAAGAGCAATGCGCATAGTTTCAACAATTGTTTGCACCTGCCCTGAAATGGCGTTCCTTATTTCATCTGAGTTTATGCCAAGAGCCTTCGGAATTCCGGTAACCAGGTCTCGACCCCCTGACCTCAATTATTTCAACCTGCCTACCCGGAAAGGCATTGCCAATGGTGGTCTTTACGACTTCCGCTGTCCCAATCCCTATCAGGAAATTGTATTTCCTTTTGAGGTAGTGCAGTATGGCTTCATCCATCTTGTCTCCGGCAACCCTGACAGACTTGCTAAAGACAATCCCGGCAAGGGAGATAACTGCAACTTCTGTGGTGCCGCCGCCGATGTCAACCACCATATTGCCTGCCGGCTCAGTAATGGGCAGTCCCGCACCTATTGCAGCGGCCATAGGCTCCTCGATAAGGAACACTTCACTTGCTCCGGCAGACTTGGCACATTCAAAGATAGCTTTATTTTCAACCGGAGTGATCCCAATGGGTACGGCGATAATGATTCGGGGTCTTACGAGAGTCCTCCGGCGATGGACTTTCCTTATGAAATGGCGAAGCATTGTTTCCGTAATATCAAAGTCCGCTATCACCCCGTCCTTCAAAGGACGGATAACTTCAATGTTTTCCGGGGTCCTGCCCAGCATCATCTTGGCTTCTTTGCCCAGCGCCAGAACCTTGGTGCCACCTCTTCCATCTCTTTTGACGGCCACTACAGAGGGCTCGCTAAGAACAATTCCTTTCCCTTTCATGTAAATAAGTGTGTTGGCTGTCCCGAGATCAATGGCCAAATCTTTGGAGAATAGGCCCCCAATGGAATCAAAAAACATTATTTCCTTTTCCCTTCATGGAAAGCTTCTCAAGACTAGCGAAGCTTTGCTTTCCCGGTTCGTACCGCCCCAGGAACGGCAAACCAACGAGTTGATGGAAATCATATCCCATTTATTGAGCCCAACCTACCTCAGATACTCGATGTTGTATAGAAAGAGCGCATTCTCTGTTTTATCCGGTATCTGCCCGGCCATACAATTTACGGGCTTGCGGGCATAGACTGGCTTAAATGGCCACCTCTCCTATATATATGAGAATACCACATTATGGTCACAAAATGAAATGCCAGTATTAATCACCCCTTGACGGGTTACGGTGTTCCCTCTATTTTTCAGCGTCACGGTTTACGGATATCGGTCAGAATTGCCTTTATTGAACCAGAGGCAGTCAAAAAAGCCCATTTCTCTATAAATGAGGCGTTTTTATTTTCGCGGAGGTCACTTCAACATTTAGAAAAAAAGGAGGAAAGAGCATGAACAAGGGTGATTTGATTAACGAGGTGTCCAAGGCAGTCAGTGGCAGGAAAGAGGCCCGGGCAGCGGTGGATTGCGTTTTCTCATGCATTACCAAGGCGTTGAAAAAGAAAGATACCGTCACTCTGATTGGTTTTGGGACCTTCAAGGTGCAGAAAAGAAAGGCCTGAAAAGGGAGGAATCCTCAGACCGGGGAAGTGATGAAGATCAAGGCCATTTACAGGGAGATTGAACCCCTGCACACAGCTCGAAAGAAGATGTGCCACTCCAGGGCCTGGATGGCACCACAATTATCTCTATCGTGACTGGCGCAGAGGGAGAACCCGAGCTACATTTTGGTAATTACGCCCGGCTTTCCTATCCTCGCCCCCGTTGCTCTCCACGTCTGCTTGCTGATGTCCCTTTGTATCAAAAAAGGAAGCGAACCAGTTGGTACTGATCCACAGAAGCGGAGAACAACAAGGGGTTGGTTACTTTTCGGGCTCAACAAGCCGATTGGCACACTCACTGGCGACTTTGCTATCGGGTTCCTTCTCGCCGGGCATTGTCGCCCACCCCTGTTTTTCTACGTAGTGACCTCCCTCCCAGGAGCTTAGTTTTTTCAATTCTGCAAGTTTCTTGTCTTTCTCAGGATCCTGGTTAGACTGTAGGACACAAATCGGTGCCAGGCGATCGATGACAGCCTCATCAGCCATTTCCTTGGCCATTTTCTGGGCAGTACCGCCCGTAACCCATCCACCCCAAGCGAAACCGATAATGGCTAATACGATTGCACCACCAATAGCCCCCCACACAAGCAGTTTTATCTTCTCCTTCCAATTCATTCGGACACCTCCTGTAAATTAAAGTTTAGAGCACGAGCCATTTGACCTCCAATTTCATAAATTATCAATGCTGCAGAAAATTCTCAGCGAAACCTTAAATTGTCCATCGTTCATCGCCCCTCATTTAAGTTTCTGGTGGGATGCTACACAGAACACACCAGTACGTCAACGAAATCTTAGTGTGCACTTTAAATGTGGCTCGACAGAAGAAAGGAAATCCCAAAAGATTTCTTGACGGGATGTAAGGCCAGCCTAATCCTTCGAATGTGCGGCTCGTATCGCCTCCCGTAAAAGCTTTGTCAACTTCTCGTCTGTGTATGCGATGTTCTCAACAATCCTTTTGGCCTGTGCTGACAGCCTGCCATACCCCCAGATGCAGCGGCGTTTGGTTTCCTCCCAGCCTTCGCGTTGATAGTATAAGGGCATGTTGACATGGAAATAAGAAATGCCATCGGCGTTTTTAATAAGGTCCGCGCGGGGGTCACCTCCGGTCTCGTGCCGGCAGACCAGCAAGCACACCTCATTGGCTATTTCCTGAGACATTCCACAATCTTCCATTATCTCCCTGAGAATTTCCGCGCTGTTTCGTGCATGGGCAGCCTTGAAGGCGTCGTATTCAGCGAAATCTGCCCCGCTTTACTTTCTGATCTCGAGGGCTCGCTCGATATCATGTCCGAGCGCGGCAGCTCTGCAGCCTCATCGGCGTCCGGTTTGAGCTTCAGTAACCAGGCAAGAGTGTTTTCGGCGTGTCAAAGAATCCTCCGGCACTTCGGAGCCGGCAATGACGGCTCTGATCTTCTGTTTCGTGCACTCTACGCTATCCATGGTCCCGGCAGACGATGACGCGGCGTATGGTTTCAATGTTCATTACGAGGGCAATCAGAGATCAGCGTCAAAGGAACTTGATTGAATATGGCACCAAGGAATATGAGAAAGACACGGACATCGCGGCCCAGACGAGGCACCTTGCCATGAATGATCCTGTCGCGCATGAGACGGTCATACTTGTCTGCCGTATAGCTCAACATAAAAGAACCGATGATTGCCAGACCAATGAATAGCATTAAAGGACCCGGGTTTGCTGAATATGCGTGCCATGTGAGGCCAAATAAAAGAAACGCGTCTGCGTAACGGTCCAAAACCGCATCGAACCAGCCACCGTAATCGCTCCCCTGGAACTTGAGCCGTGCCACTTCACCATCGCAGCCGTCAATGACCGAGCCAAACTGTGCCAGCAGACCACCCAGCAACAGCCCGGGATAACCGCCAAAAGCGAACAGGCCTGCGCCCAGCATGGAGCACAGGAACGAAAACAGGGATATCTGGTTGGGGGTGACCGGGTACTTCACCAGGCGTCGGGAGATCCTCAAAGATAAGGGCCGGTTGAGATAGCGCGACACGGGTCCATCTGGATATTCGCCATAAGCCATAATTTTTTTGAAAAAATTGAAAAAATTTCAACAAACACGCAAAAGTAGAAATTCATCCTCGCCTTGTGCGTTGCTCAAATCAGGTCCCACAAGGCCCTTGACGCCCCCTTCTTGCGACGGCATTTAAGGTTGACATACCCCCTCCCATTTACCTCTCACAAAACGCCAAGAAAGCCAAATCTTGCGGCCTATTTATTAAAGAATATCAATAGGTTACGTTACCCACGCCCTTGACAGGCAGCCTTTTGCACTGTATGGTGGGGCCATGGATACTATTAAAAACGCATCAGAAACTA
>PVMK01158342.1_pt1 | contig 16283 bp, 9 predicted proteins | sample 1853481 | NCBI WGS metagenome assembly PVMK01 (sample SAMN08533507, study PRJNA380276) | Marine sediment metagenome, whole genome shotgun sequencing project.
ACGATGACTTTTTTGCCCTCGGTGGCCACTCGCTGCTGGCAACGCGCCTTATTTCCAGGGTCCGGGATCACCTCGACCTCGAAGTGCCGTTACGGATTCTTTTCGACAATCCAGGTATCCGATCCATGGCCGAGGCCATCGAGGCGACAAAAGAGAAGGATTCTTTGCCGCCGATCGTTACAATCTCGCGCGCAGATCATCAGATTGTGGATACGTCAGGCGGGCTGGACCAGAACTGATTCAAGAAGAAAAACAACCATGGTGGCGAAACTGACACAGACATCTTTTCGGGTTGAGCAGCCGGAGCAATTTTTATTTCCGGTGTCTTTTGCTCAACAGCGATTATGGTTTCTCGATCAATTGGAAGGCACCAGTGCCGTTTACAATGTGAAATTGCCGGTTCGTTTGCATGGGCCGCTGGATCTGGAATGCCTGCAACAGGCGGTGGACATCCTGGTGGGTCGACATGAAACCTTGCGCACGAGTTTCTCGACTCGCCGTGGTGTTCCGATGCAGGTGATCAGTTCTAAGGCTACCGTACTGATTCAATCCCTGGACATGAGCGGTGCGGACGGTGAAGAAATTCGGGCTAAAGTGGCGGAACTCGCTGGACAGCCATTCGAGCTAGACAAGGCGCCTTTAATTCGTGTTCACCTGTTGCGTCTGGGAGCGAATGAAAACCTCCTGTTGTTACTGACGCACCATATTGTGTCCGATGCATGGTCTTCCAGCATCATGTTTCGCGATCTGGCCTCGGCCTACGATTCACTGGTGGCTGGCGAAACGCTGAAGCTTCCCGATCTTACCGTGCAATATGCCGACTATGCCGTCTGGCAACGTGACTGGCTCGAGGGGCCGGCGCTAGATCAGCAACTGGACTACTGGAAAAATAAGCTGGCCGGCGCGCCGACCCTGTTGCGTTTGCCGACCGACCGGCCACGACCGCGTCGCCAGACCTATAATGGCAGCCGCGTTTCCCGAATGTTTTCCACGGCATTGACCACGGCGCTGAATCAGTTGGCGCAACGGGAATCCTGCACCCTGTTTATGGTGATGTTGACGGCGCTGAACATACTTTTGGCGCGTTACTGCGGACAGGATGACGTGCTGGTAGGCTCGCCGATCGCGGGCCGTCGCCGCACGGAACTGGAAGATTTGATCGGTTTGTTCGTGAATACGCTGGTTTTTCGCTCGGACGTCGATGTTGAGGCCAGCTATCGGGAGCTTCTCGCGCAGGTTCGGGCAACGGCTTTAGAGGCATACGCTCATCAGGACCTGCCGTTCGAGAAGCTGGTCGAAGCTCTGCAACCGCCACGCGATATGAGCCACTCGCCAGTTTTTCAGGTCATGTTCATTCATCAGAATGCACCCTGGGAAGCGCAACCGATACGCGGTCTTGAAGTGGCGCCCGGGGAGATTGGCGCGGGCGAGACGGCAAAATTTGACCTCACGGTTTCCACGACGGAATTTGATGGCAGGCTGTATCTGAATTTCGAATACAACACTGATTTGTTCGATCGCTCGACCGTCGAAAGGTTCGCTGCAGGATTCGAAACACTTCTCGAGGCCATTGTGTCGGATCCTACGGAAGCGATTCACGCATATCCGTTACATTCCAACGAGGAGCAAAATCAGGTATTGGCGGAATGGAACCGGACGGATGCCGATTTCGCCCGGCATGAAACCGTACACGGTCTTTTTGAACAGCAGGTGCAACGTACGCCGACAGCGGTTGCGCTGGAATACCAGTCACATAGTTGGCGCTACGCGGATCTCGACGAGCGCGCCGACGCGCTGGCGGTGGAAATAAGACAGCTGGGAAGCAATGCACCTGTTCCTGTCGTAGCCGTTTGCTTCGATCGATCACTGGCGATGGTGTCAACGATTCTCGGCGTCCTCAAGGCCGGCGCAGGGTACCTGCCCATGGATCCTGCATATCCTGCTGACCGTCTGGACTTCATGCTGCAGGATTCCGGTGCCGCGATTGTGGTTACCGAAGCCGAAAGCATGGACCGCTTCGCGGCATTTGCAGGCACGATTGTTGGTGTGGATGCCGACGGACGGGTCAGTGATATCAGGCTCGCACCCATTGAGAACGGCCAACGGACTATCGATGATGAATACGTTGGCGAGCCTCTGGCGTACCTGATCTATACGTCGGGCTCCACCGGTTTGCCGAAGGGCGTCAGCGTACCGCATCGAGCCGTGGTAAATTTTTTAACCAGCATGGCGCGCACTCCCGGGATTAAAAGTGCGGATCGAATGCTGGCGGTAACCACGCTGTGCTTCGATATTTCAGTGCTGGAATTGTTTTTACCGCTGGTGGTCGGTGGAACAACGGTTATTGCGGCCGGCAATGTTACGCATGATTGTCTCGCATTATCCGATTTGATCGACCGTGCTGCGATTACAGTGATGCAGGCAACCCCCGCGACCTGGCGGTTACTGCTGAACGGCGGATGGCGCGGCCGGGAGGGGCTGAAAATTCTGTGCGGTGGCGAGACATTGGACCGGGACCTGGCCGAGCGACTGCTTGCGTCGGGACAAAGTCTCTGGAATATGTATGGCCCGACAGAGACCACGATATGGTCCACCTGCCAGCGCGTTGATGACTCCGGACCGATCAGCATCGGGCGCCCGATCGCAAACACACAGACTTACATACTGGATGCGCACATGCAGCCGGTACCAATCGGTGTTGTGGGCGATTTGTACATCGGCGGAGACGGGGTCGCCATCGGCTACCATCGCCGGGAGGCATTGACGGCCGAGCGTTTCATAGCTAATCCATTTGCACGAAGCGAACGTTTGTATTGTACGGGTGATCGGGCGCGTTACCGGGCGGACGGCACGATGGAACTGCTGGGACGGTCGGATCAGCAGGTCAAGCTGCGTGGTTTCCGCATTGAGCCCGGCGAGATCGAGGCGGTGTTATCCGCGCACCCTGCGGTTGCAGCCAGTGCCGTGGAACTCTGCGAACAGCGTTCCGCGGACTTGAACCTGGTCGCTTATGTCGTTTTCCGTGCGACGCCAATCGCTATCGGCGAGTTGCGCGACCATCTGAGGCGACGTCTGCCAGATTACATGGTACCGGTGTTGTTCGTGCCGCTGGCCGAGCTGCCATTGACACCGAACGGTAAGCTTGATCGACGAAGTCTGCCGTCACCGGACTGGAAGACCGCATCGCTAACGCCGAAAGTTGCGCCTCGCACACCCGTCGAGTCTGCGCTATGCAGTTTATTCAAAGATGTGTTGGGCGTTGGGGAGATCGGTGTCCATGACAATTTTTTCGACCTTGGCGGGCATTCTCTGCTGGCCACGCAGCTGGTATCGCGGATCCGCGACGTGCTGGATGTCGAATTACCGTTACGGGTGCTGTTTGATTCACCGACGGTTCAGGGACTGGACGCGTATCTCAGTAGCGAAAACATAGATACACGCATTCTCGCATTGAAAACTCGCGATGCGCAGGCGCAAAGCATCGCACCTGCATCGTTCATGCAGCAGCGGCTCTGGTTTCTCGATCAGCTGGAACCGGGCAATCCTGTTTACAACCTGGTTTGGTGCAGTCGTCTGCATGGCAAGCTGGATGTCATCGCCCTGGAGCAAGCGGTTAAGGCAGTAGTTTCCCGTCATGAGATTTTGCGAACTTCATTCATAGAGCAGGATGGAAGACCGATGCAGCTTATTGCCGATGATGCGGCGACGCCGGTTGTGTTGGAGTCATTCACCAATGGATCGGGTATAAACATCGACCAGCGAATGATCGAGTTGTCAAAACAGCCATTCAACTTACGTACCGGTCCGTTGTTGCGCGTCAATGTGCTGCGTTTATCGGCACGTGAATGCGTTTTGATGCTGGTAATACACCACATTATTTCCGACGGCTGGTCGATGTCGGTGCTGTTCCGTGAACTGGCGACGGCGTATAACGCCTTCCGACAGAACAGGGGCCCCGAATGGCCGCGCTTGCCGGTTCAGTACGCGGATTATGCGATCTGGCAGCGTGAGTGGCTGGCCGGCGAGGAACTGGACCGGCAGATTGATTATTGGCGCGAGCAATTGTCGGCCGCACCGCTGGTTTTGGACTTGCCTGCGGATCGGCCGCGACCGGTGATGCAGACCAGTAACGGCGCGCGCATCGGGCGCCGAATTTGTCAGTCATTGACGACGCAATTGCACAGTCTCAGTCGTGAAGAAGGGTGCACGTTATTCATGGTTCTGCTGGCCGCATTTGATGTTGTGCTGGGTCATTACGCGGGTCAGCAGGATGTGCTGGTCGGCACGCCGATCGCCGGTCGCAATCGCACCGAGCTGGAAGGCCTGATCGGATTCTTCGTAAATACCCTGGTGCTGCGCACGGATTTGTCGGGCAACCCGAGTTTTCGCGAGTTAATAGCGCGAGTGAAGAAAAGCGCTCTTGGTGCCTTTGCACATCAGGACCTGCCGTTTGAAAAACTCGTCGATGAATTGAATCCCGAGCGGGATATGAGCCGTACACCGATTTTTCAGGTCATGTTTAATTTGCACAATGAGCCTGGACACTCGCTGGGTTTCGACGAACTACGGGCAACACCGGTCGGCGTCGATCGCGGCACCGCGAAATTTGATCTTGCCGTTAGCCTGACCGAATCCCATAGCGGCTTGTTTGTGAGTTTTGAATATAACGCCGATTTATTTGATGCAGAGACGATAGAAGGGTTGTCGGGGTATTACGAGTGGGTATTGAGTTCGGTGGTGCGTGCACCGGGGCAGCGGATCGGTGCACTGGCGGGGTTAGCGGGGCGGGCGTCACGGAGCGCGGTGAATGGCAAGGATGCGATGGTGACGGCGCCGGTGGCCGGGACACTGACAGAGGCATTCGTCACGCGAGTGGCAGCGGATGCGAAGCGCCTGGCGGTGCAGACGGCGGGATATCGCTGGAGCTATGGCGCGCTCAACGAGCGCGCTAACCAGGTCGCGCACGGATTACTGTCGGTGCTGGCGGAGCCGTCGGACGAGTTTAACCCGCGGGTGGGTCTGCTGTGCGCACAGGATGCACCGCTGCTGGCAGGGCTGCTGGGGATATTAAAAGCCGGCGCTGCGTATGTTCCGCTGGACCCAAGCCATCCACAGGGGCGTTTGCAGGCGGTGGTTGCGGATGCGGGTATTGAAGTGGTGGTGGCGGATGCAGCACATGTGGTGGCGGCCCGGCAGCTGGCGGTGGGGCCGGTGATCGATATTGATGCGCTGGACGGCCTGCCGGTCAGCGAGCCGGGGGTGGTGATCGATGGCCGGTCACTGGCCTACATTATTTATACGTCCGGCACGACCGGTCGACCCAAAGGGGTGATGCAGACACATCAGGGGGTCTTGCAACAGATGTTGCGCTACAGCGGCAGCCTTAAGCTGTGTGCGGAGGATCGTTTGAGCCTGTTGTCAGGTTACGGATTTGATGCTGCGGTCCAGGATATTTTTGGCGCGTTGCTGAATGGTGCGGCGCTGTATCCGCTGGCGATGCGTGAGCTGATGAATGCCGGGGTGAGCAGCAGTGAGCTGGTGGATGAACTGGTGACGGCACGGATCACGGTATTGCATGCAACGCCGACGGTGTATCGCTACCTGTTGGGCGGAGAGTTGAGTTGTGCACATGATTTGTCGTGCATACGGCTGGTGGTGCTGGGTGGTGAGGCAGTTCGCCGCGCGGATTTTGAGATATTCAAGGCGCGCTTTGCGCGCGGCACGCAGTTCGTCAATGGCCTGGGGCTGACGGAGTCGACGCTGGCGCTACAGTATTTTGCAGATCACGATACACGGCTTTTGGGTCAGGTGGTGCCGGTGGGTGAGGCGGTTGGTGGTCTTGAGGTGGAGCTGCTGGATGAGTCGGGTGAGCCGAGCTGGTATGGGGAGATTACGCTGACGGGGCAGGGCATATCGCCGGGTTACTGGCGGCAGGATGAGCTGAGCCGGGGGTGTTTTGAGCGGGTTGCCCGGGGCACGGTGTATCGTACCGGGGATATCGGCCGGCGGCTGCCGGACGGCCAGATCGCTTATGTTGGCCGGTGTGATGAGCAGGTCAAGATACGTGGTTATCGGGTGGAACTGGGTGAGATCGAGTCGCTGTTGGCCGGGCATCCCCAGGTGGCGGCGTGTGTGGCGGTGCTGGCAGAGGGTCCGGGTGATGCGCGGCTGGTGGCGTACCTGGTGGCCGCGGCCGGGCAGGTGCCGGTGATTGATGAATTACGCGCGTATCTGGCGGCCCGCTTACCGGGCTACATGTTGCCGCAGGCCTGGGAGATGCTGGGCAACTTGCCGACGCTGGCCAACGGCAAGGTGGACCGCGCGCAGTTGCCGGAAGCGGCCTGGGGTCGGGATGCTCAGCAGGTGTATGTGCCGCCGCGCACCGAACTTGAGGACCTGCTGACCCATATCTGGCTGGATGTCTTGCAGCTCGACGAGGTTGGCGTCCACGATGACTTTTTTGCCCTCGGTGGCCACTCGCTGCTGGCAACGCGCCTTATTTCCAGGGTCCGGGACCACCTCGACCTCGAAGTGCCGTTATTTAGCGTTTTCGAGTATCCGACTGTTGCCGGCCTGGCGGATACGATTGCACACAACGCGACGCACCGGGACTCACCGATATTGAGCCGGCGTAGCCGCCCGTCGACATTCGAGTCGGCCGGGTTAGAATAACCGGCTCGATTCGAGCAGAAAAAAGGACAAGGACCAGTGTCTGATCAGGATGACAAGATTAAGTTAATGGCAGACGGTTTCCGCGAAATCGTCTCGACTTTGGATGAAGATATTTCTCGTGAAGGATTGGTTGACACGCCGATGCGTGCGGCCAAGGCATTTCATTTCATCACCCAGGGGTATCGCCAGAGTCTTGAGGATATCATCAACGGTGCGGTTTTCGAGAGCGATACCGACGAGATGGTCATCGTCAGGAATATAGAGATGTATTCACTTTGTGAGCATCACCTGTTGCCGTTTATCGGAAAATGTCACGTCGCGTACATTCCGCAGGGGAAAGTTCTGGGTTTATCGAAGATTGCACGCATCGTCGATTTTTATGCCCGACGACTGCAAATCCAGGAGAACCTGACAAAGCAGGTCGCTCAGTGCGTAGACACTGCTATCGGTGCGCAGGGCGTCGGCGTCGTTGTCGAAGCGCAGCATATGTGCATGATGATGCGCGGCGTACAGAAACAGAATTCGATTATGACGACATCCTGCATGCTCGGGAACTTTCGTTCGCAACCCCAGACCCGGGAAGAATTTTTGCGCCTGATCAGCTGATGTGGGGGCGGTTGTAGCCGCGATTCTTCAATTTGCGGCTAAAGTGTGAAAACTCAGATTTCGTCGGGCAAACAGTGTTCGGTCAGGAGAAACACGGACTTCGCCAATCCACTGTTTGGAGGCCGGCCGCCGGATACGCTTTCCGCGGGAATAAAGCGGACCGCAGGGAGCCATCCCAAGGAAAGAGTATCCGGCGGCCGGCCGCGAGCTCTGGCACATACCTGGAAAATCCGATAATTCCACTGACCGAGACCGTTTGCCAGGCATTCGGCCTTGTCTGCGGCATACGCTTCGCTGGGATGGCTCCCTGCGGTCCGCTTTATTCCCTGCGAAGCGTATGTCGCAGACAAGACCTGGGCAGGTCACGACGGTTTGGCATCGGCGAATCCAGGCGTTACTCGCCTTACAGTGCCTCTAAAACCAAGCCTGAGTTATTTCAGCCTCGTTTACTCCGGAAGGCCTCGCACGATTACATTCGGCAGATAAGCATCGTCCCAGGCCGGCGCGATTGCGCCGGTGCGTACGATGACCACTTTTCTTGACGGGATGATATAGACGCGTTGCCCACCGAATCCATCGAAGTAAATCACGTCTGGTGCATCATACGGTTCCGAATGCAGGACTCGTGTTGCGGTTTTCCGATTGTAATAACGATATTCATTGTGCTCGGTGCCGAGCCACGTGAAGTAACCATAGTTCGGGTTATGCTCCGATGGAGTTACGATCTCCCGCATCCATTCTTCCGGCACAAGCTGGTGGCCGCCGACCCGGCCTTTGTCCAGGTGCAACATTCCGAGTCGCAGCCACGAACGAGCCGTTGCGTCCAGACAGCAGGATGTGCGCGGCATACTGTGCTCCTCTGAATCCAGGACCACCCAGGCATCCGGTACACCCAGGTGTTGCCAGAGGGCCTCGGACAGGTACTCGGCATAGCGTTTTCCCGTGGCCCGTTGAATGATCAGGCCCATGTTCTGTGGGATGGCACTGTTGTAATCAAAACGCGTCCCGGCGGGCACCTCCTGCTCGAGATTGAGCGCCACTGGCGTGATATCGGCACCGAGCATCAGCTGGAAAAAGCCACCCAGTGGGTTAATTCCAAAAGTAGCGAAATTGATACCGCTCGACTGCTGAAGCATGTGGCGAATGGTAATGGCTTGTCGTTGGTCGTTGGCCCATTCGGGAAGGTATAGATAGGCGGGATCATCTACCGACTTGATGAAACCCTCCTTGATGGCAATCCCGACGAGCATCGCCAGCACGGATTTGTGCATCGATTGCGTTGGCGTAATCTCTTTTGCGTCGTGGCCCGGATAGTAATGTTCCAGTTCTATTGCGCCATCATGATAAACAATCAATGCATGACTCCTGGTTTTTTCACCATAGGCAATCGCTTTGGCGAGTGCCTCGGCATTTATCTTACTGGTGGAAGTCGTCGGAATATTGATAGGCGGCCCGCCTGAAACGCGCTCGAGTGGACCGCTGTTGGCGCCAAACGGCACCGTAAGCAGTCGTTTCGTGACGATCGGGTCCATGATGTACATCGTGCCAAGCCCCGCGATGATCACGACAAGCAAGCCAAGAAACAGGTATTTGATCAGGCCAAGCAGGATTCTCATCGCCGGGAGTATACATAGTCCCTTTTTGCAAACTTTCGATTCACCCGGACTCGCTCCCAGGAATTTCGTGGCCACATTTTATATACAGGATATCTGCGCATATGTGCTTCGTTGTTTGAACATTGACGGCACGGGGAACGCCATGAAATGCAGACTGGAGGGCCGATCGCATGCGGTCGTTTTCGGCTGCGGAAATGCGAACTTATATGTAACTAAGTTGTTTTAAATCAAGTAATTAAGGTAGTTTACTTCGGAAAATTATCCAGTCGATCCGCAAGCCTGGGTGAATGACTAAAGCAGTTTCCTGATAAAACGCTTCTCCGGGAGAATCGTTTTAATTGCCGAATAGTGCTATTTTTCAATCGCTGCGGCGTTGCCGGCCATGTGTAATTGGCGGGGGACGCAGTGGTTTTGTTTTGTAGTAAAGCCAACGCAGGTTGGTGAAATTCAGAGAGTAGTTTATATGTCCACAGTTACTGGTACCGTTAAATGGTTTAACGACGAAAAAGGTTATGGCTTTATTGAGCAGGAAGGCGGCAAGGATGTATTCGTACATCACAGTGCGATCAATGGGGAAGGCCGCAAAACACTTTATGAAGGTCAGAAAGTCACGATGGAAGTGACGCAGGGTCAAAAAGGCCTGCAGGCCGAAAACGTATCACCCGCCTAGAAACGATTCCGAGTTTCGCGCCAATACTCAGGGCGTTTAACGGCGTCTTTAAAATCTGGTATTGGCTAATTAAATATTCCGCCGCGTTCGCGGCGGACGCGGGGTGGCTGTTGTCATGTCTAAGGGTGCCGGTATTGTTATACCGCTGACAAGACGTGGACAGGTCACAGCCGTTTAGAATTGGCGAACCTATGCGTGACCCGCCTTACAGTGCCTGTAAGATTAAGTCTGCCTGAGTTAGTACGCGTTATCTTCGCGTTGACGGACGTCGTACCGGTTGGCAGGTATCTTGTTTTTGATCAGTCTGTTCCGAGTGGATTTTGCGACGCGTCGCGCCACCCGTCTCCCGCTCATCGTGACCTGCATGGTAATGTCGATCGCCCTCGTATCTCTGCCTCGCACGGCTGCGGCGGAGAGTTCCAACTCACGATGAAGCCGCCGAATACCCCGATTCGGGGGGGCAGCCACGCTAAGCTTTAGCATTCGAGACACTGGCAGAAAAATTTGCAGCCTGTGTTACGTCGATCGGTTGAAATAGCAACCTGCAACTGGCCGTCAATTGTGGGATTTTGAATATTTCAAATTATGTGGATTCTTTTGCGTCAACAGCAGACCTCAGATTGCATCGAAATTGCTGTAGGCAAGAGGCGCAAACGGCTAATTGCGGTCGTTAGTCAAAGCAATATCAAACGCAATTTTCGGTGATTACTGCGAATTCGCGCATGTTCTCTCGATATACTCCGACCGTGGGGATCACTCATTAGTCAGGGAGCAATAATGAGCTTGTTCGAGTTTTTGATGGTTCTTGTTTCCATCATCATCGGCCTCGGAATAGCCGAAATTCTTACGGGAATCGCCCGGCAAATTCGGTGCCGTGATTCGATTCATGGTTACTGGGTCCACTCAGTCGCTGTCACAGCGGTATTCTTTGCTCTACTCCAGCAGTGGTGGGAAATCTGGGGCGTCCGCGTTGAGGCCGAGTGGACCTTCCACGGCCTTCTGATGATGTTGACTGGTCCGGTGGGCCTCTTCCTTATCGCCCACCTCTTGTTTCCAGAACCGATGCAGGGCGCAAACTTCCGAGAGTACTATAATGGGGCCATGCGCCCGATTTGGTGGCTGGCCGTCCTCACCGTGGTGCTGGCAACGTCGTTTCGGCCATTGATCTTCGGTTCAAGTCTGGTATCACTCGATAACGCTACCTCGTTCGTATTGTTCTTCGCGTTTATCACGTTGGCGATATCGAAACGCTCGGTCCTTCACGCGCTCCTCGTGCCAGTTTTCTTGCTACTCGTCCTATTAGATATCTTCCAGTGGAATTTTGTCATTGGACCAAGCTGAAGGCCAGAAGCGAACGTCATTAATTCAGATTAATAGGGACAGCCGATGCAGCGACTTATTATGCGTGCCTTTCTTATTCGTTTGCACATTTTTTCGCAATGAAGTAGCTCCAGATAAAAAATGCAGAAACAATACTCAAATAAACATACAGGTATATGACACGATCAAAAAGTACAAGGCCGACACTCACTGCGTACAAGCTAGAAGCGACAATTCCCACAACAACAGGAAATACAGTGATGAGCAATATAGCGCGCCTTACGCTTGGGTCGACATACTCGTGGTCCGCAGGCGCATGTCCCGCCTTCACTGACAGATACCTGTCAGTCAGATAACTATCTAAAAAAACGAGACCGAATAGCTATATCGGGTCGACACGGGTCTTCTGCCCCGTATAGCCTGACCGACCGGTATGGGAATGCGACTTCAACCGATTGACGTAACACATTGGTCAATCGGTTGAGGTCGCAGCGCAAAACCTGTCATTCGATAGTCGAGTGCCGTGAATTTTCCGTGAGTGCCCGGAGTAGTTTTCTTACCAGCCAGTCAGGCTATACGGGGCCAGAGGCCCGTGTCGGTCCAAAGGCGACTATTTCCAACGCGTCACAGCGCGTTAGGAGTTTTGCACTTGCCGCAGTTCGTCGCGCAGACGTTCGACTTCGCGCAAGTCGCGCAGACGTTCGACTTTTCGCAAAGCATTGTCGCGTTCATCAATGCAGCGAGCCAGTTCCGCTTTCATGTGCCGGCGCACGGCCTGCAATTGTATTAGCTTGGTGTGTGCGGCTTTTATATGCATTACCGCGTTCGCGCTATTCACCGAGGTGCTGCGATGTTCGCGAATGCGCTCCGCCAATTGCTCGACTCGTTTTGGATGCATGGTTGATCCTAATTCTTTTCTTTATTCGCTAATGCCCTGTGCATGCGCGGGCAGAACTTTGATGATACCAACTGCACAATAGATCTTGAAGCGATTTTGGTTAGCGTAATGAAGAAAACTCGGTTCGCCGGATGATGGCATGTCTCTTTTGGCACCGTTATGTTAAATATATTGCAGCACGACGATATGCGGCGTAGGTTGGAATAATAAATCTCCCTTTTGAAGGGGAATAAAAATAATTTAAATCGGTTCGCGCCTGCTTCAGTTTCCAAGCATCGGTTAAGGGGAAAGAACCCGGCCTTGCGCCGGGTTTTCTTTATTCGGTCAAGGTCCGCTGCTGGTCGCGAGCTGTCTATAGTCAGCGGTAAATTCAACGCAATCTTGCGTCTGCTCTTGACGCGGAAGCGGCCAAGCGCGCTCAATTTGATCTGACACCGTTGAGCAGTCCGGTCTGAGAAATCACGGTTAGAAATTATGCCGCCGCGTTCGGTGCAGATGCAGGGAACGTTATCGTTCTAATCGTTCGCGACAGCTGGCACCGTTGCGACCCGGATGTGCGGTCAATTGGTCAATTCAGTTGCCGAGACGCATCTGCGCACACTGCACATCAGGTTGCAGGGCATCCGCTTCGAGTCGATCACGGAAGTCCGTCAGTGACGGCGCAACCTGGCAGAAAAACAGGTGTGATTCACATTGGCAGTCTGACGCACCAAAGCCCTGCACCGCAATCTTTGTCAGACTCCAGCAGGCGAGCGTTCTCGCCCAATGGTGTTCCTGGACCGAGGTGGATTGTGCGTACCATACCGCGTTTATCGGCATTTTCTGACGCAGGTAATCGATGTGCCAGTGCAGCTTTTTGGCTGTTCGCAAATGGTGGGATACTCGCGAGCGTATGCCGCCCGGGCCTAAGGCACTGCCAACATATATATAGAAGCCTTTACGAACCTGGGCTTTGCCGAGGGCGCCGATGATCTGTTCATCGGCCGCGGCGCAGCGGAGTATGAGTGCATAGGTTCCAGGGCCGCTTGGCAGCCAGGCCTGAATTTCGCCGTGTTGTTGTCGCGCGTTAATCAAAGCGCATTCCAGATCCGGTCATTTTCAGAGGTTCCTTAAGGCCGTGGCGAGTTCTTCGATATGCGTATCGGTATGGGCGGTCGACAGGAAACTCACTTCATATGGACTCGGGGGAAGATAAATTCCGGCCTTCAACAAGCAGTGGAACATCTCGGCATATCTGTTCTCGATATTTGCGGGTATCTGAGTCGTCGCGCGCATGCGGCCGGCCCGACCATCGGGAACTATCCAGAAAATCGACCCGCAACGCTGCAGGGATAGATTGCCGAATTCATTTATCGTCACGTCCAGCATTTGCCCCAGGTTCTCCAGATTGTCATACGGTTTGCCGTCGAGCAGTTTTCCCAGGGTTGTCAATCCGGCTGTCATTGCAACAGGGTTAGCGCTCAGTGTGCCTGCCTGGTACACGGGTCCGGACGGCGCGATTTGTTCCATGAGTGCCTGTTTTGCGGCAACTGCACCGACCGGGAATCCGCCGCCTATGACTTTTCCCCAGGTGACGATATCTGGCGGGATACCTGAAAGTTCTGCAAAACCGCCAAAGCTCAGGCGGAATCCGCTGATAACTTCATCAAAGATCAGCAGGCTCTGATTGGCGCGGCAAAGATCCGCAAGTTTTTGCAGGAATTCCGGTGTTTGCGGTAACAACCCGTGATTCGCCGGAACAGGTTCGATGATTGCAGCCGCAATACTTCCCGAGTGCGATGCGAATATTGTTTCGATTGCATGCTCGTCGTTTAGCGGCGCAATCAGAGTGTCTTCGCTTACACCATCGGGTACCCCCGCACTGGCCGGCCGGGTCTGGCCGGCCAGCCCGGAGCCGGCCCGCATCAGCATTGCGTCCGAGTGCCCGTGATAACAGCCGTCGAACTTGAGAATCTTGTCTCGTCCAGTGGCTGCCCGAGCCAGGCGTATGGCCGTCATGACGGCTTCGGTGCCTGAATTCACAAACCGGACTGAATCGATCCACGCAATATTGCCGGTAATCAACTCGGCCAGCTCCAGAGAAATCGATTCGGCCGCGCCGTAACTCCAACCACGCTCTAATGCGTTACTGACTGCGGTTCTTACATCGGGGTCCGCATGGCCGAAAATCAGCGGCCCAAACGCCATGCAGTAGTCGACGTACGTGTTTCCATCGACATCGACGATGACGGCCCCGTCAGCTGATTGGATAAATACGGGCGTTCCACCAACAGACTTGAAAGAACGTACCGGAGAATGTACGCCGCCCGGAGTGACACTGCGCGATCGAGCGAACAACTCGTCCGACCTGCTCACTGGTTCAGAATACCCTTGGCTCGCCGTGCCGCGTATGTGATGATCATCGAGGCGCCGGCGCGAACGAACGCCTGCCAGGTTTCCCGTTGTGCTGAATCCCGATCGAGCAAACCTTGTCCTGCCAGGATATCAATAGCCGCTTGTTCTCCGCTGGTTTGATAAATTGCCCACGGTTTCGAAATCTGCGCGGACAGGCTGGAAAGAATATCGAGGTAAAGAAGTCCGGGTTTTACCATCAGGATATCGGCACCTTCCGCGTCATCGCGTCGAGCGCAGAGCAATGCATCCGATGATCGGGCCGGATCGAGTTGATAGCTCGCACGGTCCGTCAATTTGTTTTCGGCGGCCGGTGCTGAGTCGGCCGCGTCCCGAAAAGGCCCGTAGAAGTTTGAATGAAACTTCGCCGAGTAACTCATGATCAAAGTCTGATCCAACCCGCCCGAGTCAAGTGTCGCGCGAATCGCCGCGACACGCCCATCCATCATATCGCTCGGTGCGACGCAGTCGGCCCCGGCCTCTGCATACAGACGGGCGGCACTCGCCAACTTGTCGACGGTGCCATCGTTTAGCACCTGATCGCCGTTCTCGTTCAAAACTCCGCAATGTCCATGCGTCGTGTAGGAACACAAACAAACATCCGTAGCCAGCCATATGTCGGTGCCGAACCGTTGCTTAATCCTGTTAATTCGTTCGCTTGTAAAGGCGTGGTCGAATGCGGTTTCATGTTTGCCCCGCGGTATCCCGAACAACAGAAATTTACTGATCCCGTTTTCGAGATCGGCGTCAATCTGTTGCAAGATGGTCTCCGGTGAATCGCGAAAAACCGCGTCCAGACCGCTGATTGGCTCCGCCTGCCTGATGCCATCGACGACAAACAGCGGTTGGATCATTTGCTCTTCGTGTAGCCGCACGTCGCGAGTCAATTCGCGAACATGCCGGTTCAGCCGGGCACGGCGCAGGCTTAGCGGAGCCATGCCCGCCATTCTTGTCGGGACGGAAACAATTGCAGGGATGCAAGTCCCGTTTCCTGCAGCACCTGCGCCGTTTTACCTGTGCCACAGGCATGATGGGCATCGTCGGGAATCCATTTTTTTACGCGCAGATATTGATCGATGCTGCCCCAGAAAAAATGTGTGGTTTCGGCAACTTTCCGGCGCAGATTCGGCAGATCGTCAATATTGGTGGCTGGCTCTACAGTGTATGTGGCCTGAACATGGCCGACATTTGTGCCACGCCAACTTTGTATCGCCTTGCTATGCGTCAGTACCAGCCATTGTTGCAGGGCGGGCAGCTGCAGGACTCTGCAACCCAGAGTCGGCAGGATGTCGGCAAAGCCTAAATTGTCCGCGCAGCCTTCCACCCAGATGCCGCGACGGGCGAGCTTTTGCCAACTGCACACACCGCTTACCCAGACACGCGTCTGGTCAGCGATTGAAACTGCGCCAGTGATCGCGTGCCAGTGCGCAACAAACATCGCGGCGGGGCTGTCTGCCCTTGAGTCGATCGGCAGCGGATGGCGCACAATTTTCTGCAACTCACCGCCGTCCCAGGATCGTGAGTCACTGGGCCGAGGCGGCCGTTGCCACTCGATGTATTCACTCTCCGGGTTTCCACCCCGTACGTACATTAGCGTGCCGATTGATTTTTGCGCCAGCGCGGTCGCCCCGACCCCGGAGCGCTGACTTTCCGGAACTGCAGACAAGACACCCAGTTCTTTTTGCACGAGAGTAGCGGAGACCGGATCGTGAATAGTTCTCAACAGCTTCCGGGTAGGTCCGTCATCCTGTCGGCATTCCAAGGCCAATGCGCCCTGACCCGGTGCGGTCGGACACTTGGCAAGAGGCAATATCATCCATCGCACGCCGGCCAATAACGGTTCGATCGCTGGCTGTCCGTCAGCGTCGCCCCATAATCTGGCCAGTCCGGCGATAGCCAGAACCACGCCATCCAGGGCATCGGGTTCCTCCGGAGGCCTCTGAATGCAGGCGAGACGTTTATCGACCGCTCCCCGGATTGGCGTAAATTGCAGCCTTGGTTCGGATCCAAACATCGGCAAAGCGTCGCGCAGAAAGCTCGCAACGTTGACTTGTCGACGTGTGGAAGACGATCCGATACGTATGGGTTGTCCCCGCTTCAGCAGATCGAT
>PVMK01171987.1_pt1 | contig 16280 bp, 13 predicted proteins | sample 1853481 | NCBI WGS metagenome assembly PVMK01 (sample SAMN08533507, study PRJNA380276) | Marine sediment metagenome, whole genome shotgun sequencing project.
TCGTAGTCTATCTGGTCCTAAATTATATTACATACGGAGATCCCCTGAAATTTCTTGAAATTCAAAGCGGACATTGGTCAAAGCATCTTGCTATTCCAACTGAAGGATTTTTCGCCGCATGGGATGGTATATTCTGGCGACCTCCGGCAAACAGTATATACGGAGGTTGGTTTGAAATATTATTTAGCGTTCTGGGATTAATACTTGTAATTTATTCTTTTTTCCGTCTCCGGCTTTCTTATAGCTTGTATGTTTTAGCAACCTGGTTAATAGTGACCTCTACATCATTCTGGCTTAGTATCCCCAGATATACGCTATCTATGTTTCCTATCTTCATTCTGCTAGCAGTATTAGGACGACGAAAGGAAATTAACTACATTGTAATATTCCTTTCATTAATATTCTATGCTCTATTTCTATCGCTATTTGTCAGGGGCAGATGGGGATTTTAGAGATAATGGCAATACAGTGAACCAACAGTGAGCATCTATACTGCTCCCCATTAAGAGCCTGGTTGAAATAAGCTAGTAAAATCCCCTGAAATGATCCCGGAACGTAGTCCGGGACATGATTCAGGATGACGGCTATCACCCCCACCTTAATTATTTTAGGTTCGGGAATTGTGTGCCGGGATTTGAGTCACGTTTCTGCCTTTGTTCGAAGGAGTCCAAATGCTCACTCGATCGCATTTGTTCCCCAGCAAGGGGGAGGAGATTTAAAAGAAAAGACGTACGGGAATGACAGGAAAGAAATCTCCCTTTTTCTAAGGGAGAGATAAAAAAGCAAAAGCGGGGTTCTTCCTCGCTTCGCTACTCAGAATGACAACATAAAAAGATGAGATCCCGGATCGGTGTCCGGGATGACATGTACATACGTCAGGGTGACTAGGTTCAGACTAAATTCAACTTAATCTGGTGTTGACAAAAGGGGAGCAGTGCACATCTTGCATAATCATAATATAAGAATGACTAGTTTTTCATTCCTCTTTAAAAGATTAAGTGTTAATATATGTGCCTGTAAGATATGGATATAACACTAGTAATCCCAACCTATAATGAAGCCGGAAATATACCTATTCTTGTCGAGAAGGTATTTAAAATTTTCGACGATAATGAGTTAGACGGTCACATAATTATAGTCGATGATGATTCACCTGATCAAACCTGGAAGGTTGCCGAGAATCTAAAAGATAAATACCCAAACTTGGAAGTACTGAGGAGGCAGGATAAAAGAGGTCTGTCCTCGGCAGTCTTGGATGGATTTCAATTGGCTGATAGTGAAATAGTCGGTGTTATAGACGCCGATTTAAGTCATCCACCCGAGAAGATTCCGGAATTGGTTGCGCCTCTTATCAAAGGGGAGGCGGACTTTACTCTAGGCAGCAGATATATAGATGAAGGAGGGATAGAGAATTGGCCTCTCAAAAGAAAAGTTTCCTCTAAGATCGCTACATTTGCTGTGCTCGGGCTTACAAAAGTAAAAGATCCTATGTCCGGGTTTTTCTTCTTAAAGAAAGACGTAATAAATAATGTTGAATTAAGTCCTAAAGGGTTTAAGGTAGGTCTTGAGATTTTAGTAAGAGGAAACTGTGAGAGGGTAATTGAAGTACCTATAGTTTTTCGTGACAGGGAATACGGAGAGAGCAAACTAAGAAGCAATGTGATTCTGGATTACCTGCTACATATTTCCAAACTATATATATATCAGCTGAGCAAGAAGATACACCTGTAAACTATATAAAAAATACTATTTAATTGTCAATTGCGTGGTGAATTTCCTTGTTCTCAGGAAAAGGCTAGGAAGCCATTTGTTTTTCAAGTTTCTCCAATAATCTTAATGACCACCAATTTAAATTAATTTCTGTTCACCTGTGTTCATTATTTGTGATTCTAGGAATCGCAAATCCGAATAGTTTATAGTTTGTTTTTTGCCATTCGGAGTGGTAAATATCTTTTATTAGAAACGATAACAAATAAATATAAGCAAGGCAATTAATCAATGCAATTGTGATCGTCAAAGCTTTCATATTATGAAGATCAGGAAAAAGGAAATTGTAATTCTGCTCATAAACTATATACATGTTTAAAAAAAACGTTACAGACAAAACAACATACAAGTATAGATACTTTCTGTCTTTAACTAATGGAACCAGTAGAGCTAAAAAAGGGAAAGCATAATACATATATCTCTCATGTATTCGAGTGAAGAAAATAAAAAATGTCAAATAGATAAAAAATGTCGCAAAACAGAGAGATCGAAAATTGTACTTGTATTTTCTCAGGTATATATTTAAAAGTATCGCCACTAATATATAAACTAGAATTCCAAAATATTTGGGTATGATAATGTAATACATTGTTATATCGCTCGGTGCATCATACCACTCCTTTGTCCAGCCGGCCCAGTTAAACAACCACCAAAAGTTGTATGCATTAATAGTAATGTGGGGGAACATACTAAATGAACTAACAAATACGTTATTATAGAAAGTTTGAATTTCCTCAAAAAATGGAATCAGTAGAACTAATGTAGTTATTGAAAAAGATATAATTACTTTGTGGAGGTTGTCTACTTTGAAGAGAATTGGAGTGAAAATTATTCCTTGGAGTTTTGAGAAGATTGATAAGGCGTAAAATGCACCCACTTTATAACTGTTGTAGTAATAAATGGTAAGCAGAAGGAAGAATGACACAAGAGCGTCATCCCATTTTCCCCAAAATGCTGAATCAAAAATTAAAGCAGGATTGAATAAAAACACTGCCATGCTTATCATGGGAGCTTTTTTTAAAAATTCCTCATCTTTTAATTTCCTTTTTGATGCTACGTAGATTGTTATAGCTAACAATATATCCACAATGATTCCGGGTAGCTTTAAGAATAGATAAGAGTAATTTTGGAATATCGTCATTGGATAGCTTGTAAGATATAGCAGGTATAAAAATACTGGAGGCAGATTGCTCCCCGTATTTTGATAGGCGTTATATATACCCTTGTTATATAAGGAGTCAGCCCATGATTTGTGAATTAATATATCCGATACAAAACCTGGATTATTCGATATACAAAGACGAAGTAATAGACCCAAAGCAAGCAATATAATTATTAGTATTGTCTCTTTTTTTTTCATATCGGAATGCTAATAAGATGATATTTATCGAAAAAAAATTTTGTAGAATGAGTTTTGTTACATTTCGAGAAGTATGAAATATAACAAGTTCATATAGCTTGTTTCCCCCCTTTGAGAAAAGCCTCCTTTTATGGAGTCTATGGATAATATCCAACCTAGGTATTTTTTTCTCAAGCTCCTCAGCTATCTTCAAGATCTCGTCGGGCTAGCCATTATCAACTATTATTATGTTAAAGTCCAGATTCATTGTAAGTCGTTGTCACTATTGTGATGTCCATTTCCTGCGCAAGTATACTATCACCTAATGATTGAAAGATAAAGCCTCATCGTTTTATACTGCTCCCCATTAAGAACCTACTGGGAATGAGTGAGGATTAAAGGTGGGGGTGATTGTCATTCCCGACGTCTCTATCGGGAATCCAGTCTCTGTCATTCTGAGGGAGTGAAGCGACCGAAGAATCTTTCCTTTGCCTTTTCTGTTAATTCCCTCCTTAGGAAAAGAATGAATTCGAGCTAGCGAGGATTCGGAAGCCATTACCTATAGCTAGCTAATGTTAATAATTTGAAACTCCTTGCTAATTGGAATTTAATAGTTAGGGAGGATTTAATCATAATCTGTCATTCTGAATTCATTTCATAATCTCATCTTTTGCCTTTTTTCTTTTATTTCCTCCCCCTTATGTGGGGGAGGATTAAAGGTGGGGGGTAATTCTTTAATCCTGAATCCTTCACTATTCCAACTTAAATCAGGCTTGACAAAAGGGGAGCAGTACAGGGTAGCAATTGACAGTTAAGGGAATAGGGGATGAGATAAAATGGCATCATAAAACATTGATAATAATCGGTATCCTGGTCAATCTTTGGGGAGTTCTGATAATACAAACATTCGGAGGTATTCTCACATATTAACTAAAATTATTTTTTAAATACCAAAAACTTATACCCGAAGAAATTCCAAATTATAACTAAAACAAGTGATGCGAGAGCACCAATGTTAGCCCAGATTAAAGGTGATGCACCACCTATAGGTTCTATAAAATTCACAATAAATGACGCTACAGCGACGTTTATTACAAATCCAATACCTGACACCAAAATAAATTTAACAAATTGGCTACCTATGCCCGTAGTTCCTCTACTCTCAAAAGTCCAGAACTTATTCCACAAATAACTGTTTGTAACAGCGCAAAGAAAAGAGATACCTTTGAAAACTGAAAACAATAACCCTTTATCTACTCCTGAAGTTAATATAAACAAGTTCAATACCCCAAAATCTATGGCTGTATTTGACACACCTATTGAAATAAATTTCCCGAATTGAAAAAACACATGCCGCCTATTTCCAAGGTGGGAAGTTATATAAACCCATAGCACTATAAGAGACGGCACTACAATTATTATTGAAAGCCATAATAAAGTCGTATTAATACCTGAAACTTTTATTTCGCTTTCCAGGGCGCTTAATAATGCAATAGCAAAGACCGATATTATTAGACCCAGCACTATGGAGCTTATTAAATCAATTTTCTTCATGTTATGATCTTATTATTGTGATTTAAATTCAGCATTGCTTAGGAGGAACTCAATTCATATCAATATTACAAAATGTATGAAAAGTAACAGTTATCTCCAAGATTGTAACCAAATATAGCTATCATAAGATTCAGGCGCAATAGGAACCGCAGAAAGAATTGGGTAAAAATAGAAAAATACTCCTACTGCAATCAGCATATATATTATCACGATAAATTTTCCATATTGTGATTTTCTCCATAAGGAATCGAGATAGTAGGCGCTAATTATAAGAATAAACAACAGTGCAGGTAAGAAATGGTATAAAAAAGATATCTTTCTGGGTGAAAGAGCCCAGGGAAGCCAATATGCAAAAACACTCACAACTGCAAATATTAGAGCGGGCGCTTCTTTTCTGATTACTTGCACAACCCCGAGCACAAAGAACAAACAACCGGTCCACCAGATGAAAGGATTTCCAAGGGCGTATATGTAAGTATACTCGCTGCCCAAATCTTCAAAATGCATGAAGACCGGCTTAAGTAATATAGGCCACATCCACCACTCAGACTGATAGGGATGAGTTTCAGTAACTCCTTCGTGATAACCAAACATACTACCCTGGAGATTAATGAAATCTCCGATTGAATGTCCAAAATAAAAAAACGGTATGTAGGTAGCTAAATATACGAATAAAGGAATTAAAACAAAAGCAAATATCATCCTTGGAATAATATTTAAAACCGCTCTGATATACGAGTGCCCTTCAGAACTAGAGCTATAAACTTCAAAATAGTAAATCAAAAAGAATGAAACCCCGGCTAAAAACTCAGCTATATATACGCCGCTCCACTTAATAGACATAGCGGCACCGCAAAACGCACCTGCCAAAATGAGAAATAAGGTTCTCTGGGATTTGGCATATTTAACAACAAATAGAGAGGCTAAAAGAACAAAGTTAGCCATAAAAATATCAACCATAGTTATACGGCTTAAGACAAAAATAAAGGATTCAAATGTATAAAGAATTGCCGCTATTAAACCAACACCGTTATTAAATAAACTCCTACCTAAAAGAAAAATAAATAGGGTCCCCATAACACCAAATAAGGCCTGAAAAAACCGCCAGCCGAAAGTGTTGTCACCAAATATTATTATCCCTAGGGCACTGATTTCTTTTCCAAGTGGTGGGTGAGTCCATTCGTAAGCAAGGTCCTCAGGAACCGAAGCTTCTTCCCCTGGAATTTGCCAAGCTAATTTATTGCCTTTGGCCATTTCTTGAGCTGTAAAAGCATAGTAGACTTCATCAAAATAATAACTCTTAGGAATTTCAAGACGGTAAAACCTAAGACCGAAACTAATAAAAATTATTAGAAATAGTAGTATCTCAACTCTATAAGCTAAAAGTAATGATCTTAATGACATTATTTTGTCCTAAAGCACTTTATTTAAGAATTAAGTGAGTCTTTGTATTTAAGCGTACAATTCAAAAAATCTAAAAACACAACAACAAAAGCAATTAGATATAAAACAAACATAGATGGTATAAGAAACATTTCTATGTGGTCGGGAACCCCTTCATACTCTGTTGTAAGCTGTATGTATGAATAAATCATATTACAGACATAAACTCCCGACACAATAGCATATAAATAAGGAAATATCCAAGACCTATACATTATAAGAGTAAAAAACACAATTGAAGGAAGCAAGTGTCTTTCATGGGCGCGGGTTACAAAAAGAAAGAGAGCAAAAAGGATAAGGGTTACAGCTTGAAAAATTAAATACGTATATTCTTTATCACTCCTCTTTCCGTTCAGATTAAGTTTGAAGAGAGAGGCAAAAATAAAAGTAAAGAATGTTCCGAATATGATGGTACCCCACGATTTATACGAAAGTCCCCAAAAGAGAAGTTCATCGCTTTTCCACATAGCAAAAGCTCCCCAAAAATTAAAAGTATTCAGGGATGCAAATTTATACTGATCATAAGCGGCATCAAACCTCTCCTTTATCAATTCTATAGGTCCAGTTAAAAGGTAGAAGAATGAATCGAATTTGTCCCAAATAAAAGGGAGCGTAATGATAGTACAAGTCACAAGGACTGTGATTATAATCTTAGTACCCGGAATAAAACTCTTAATGTTCCATCTATTAGGGGACCTGAAAAAAGGATCAATCGCTATAAATCCTATAATTGGAAACAGAACTATGCTTTGAGGCTTGATCATAAATGCAAGTGCAGCAAATAGACCTGATAAAACAAACCTCTTTCTAAGACTTAGAATTATGGAGAACAATATCGGGAATGCATGGACGGAATCAACCTGTCCCCAAAATGTCGAATTAGATAAAGAAGCGGGATTATAAAGATAGACTATAGAAGAAATCATAGCTATCCTATTGCCGGCAATCGATCTTAACACTGTGAAAATGAGAATGGAAATACCAAGATCAGACAGATTTGCTGGGAGTTTGAAAAGAATATACACAGAAAGCCAGGGCATTGCCGAATGTAATTCGTTAAGTATCCACAGGATATATAGATAGCCTGGCATATAATCACACCAAGTTTTAGCGTAAAACTGAGAAAAACCGACATTTGACAAGGTACTGCCCCAAGCTTGCCAAGTAACAAAATCAGCTTCATGTGATATAAGAGTGGAAAGGTAAATCCTGAGCAGAAATCCGGCTAAAAGTATTAGAGACAATTGCAGATAAATATTATTCTTCAAATCGCTCGTTTTAGCTGCCTCTAAGTTCATTTCTAAGCTTCCAAGATTCCTTAAACATTCTTAGTATTACCTTAATATTAGCTCCGGATTGAGTGCCAAACCGGCGAGGGAAATGCCTTACAGGAACCTCTTTTAGTGTTAATCCGTTTCTTTTTAGTTTTATTAAGAACTCGGCGCTAAAGAGAGCACCGCCCGATTTTATGGGCCTGATATCCTGATAGGCCTTTTTAGGAAATACTTTAAATGCGCAGTCCATGTCCCTTACTTTTAGTCCAAATACTAAATATATATAAAGGCCGTAAAGCCAAGCGTTTAGTGACCGCACGAAAGAATCTGCCCTATCTTCCCTATACCCTATAACTAGATCTTTTGCACTCACAAAGGGAAGCAGTCTATCTAAATCATTAATATCAAACTGCCCGTCACTATCCATAAAGAATATATATTCACAGGATGCGTTTTCAAAACCGCTCTTTAATGCTGATCCATAACCCATATTTACGGAATGATTGACAAGAATTACTTTGGAGTTACTGGCTGCAATCTCCTCTACAATATTTTGCGTATCGTCTGAAGAACCGTCATTTACTACAACAACTTCGTAATCTGCAACATTTTTCTTAAGATATGCAACACAATTCTCAACTGTAGTTCTAATATTTTCAGCTTCATTATGAGCCGGAAGGACTACTGAAATAGATAAGTTCGTCATAATTTTGATCAAATTAACTACAAGTACGAAATAATCAGTTTGCTATTTTGTTAGAAGGAATTATATCACACTTTATCTCATGGATAGTGAAGTGGTTAACTTTTTCAAGAGAAAGGTCCTTAAATGAACACGTGCGGCCGCTCGGCCATTTTACATTCACATCTATAGTGTCATCCTGGCCGACACCAAAATAAACCGGGAGCATATCCTGCTCACAGCATCCCCTCCCTCCTGAGACTTCCCTAACTTGAATCCCCTCAGTGCCAATAACCTCGACCCGGGCTCCTATGGCAGAACTATTACTCAATAGACCGCTTCCAATTAAGTTTAGTGTAACAGAATTATTTGAGTTTCCACTATTTTGCATAAGCGCCGTGCCTATATGCCCGTTTAGAAAAACATCCATAAACCCATCGCGATTGTAATCGCCCCACGTTGCCGCAAAAACATCGATCGGATAATCTATACCTGCTAAAGGGGCTACATCGACAAAAACGTCATTTCCCATGTTGTGGTAAAGTCTATTAAGCTGTATATGGTTAGTAGAAAAAAGATCTATTTTACCGTCCGCATCAAAATCAATCCATGCACAGGTCCTTCCATCGCCAACATCATCAGTATTAGTCTCCCAAGTAATATTGGTAAACGTACCATCTCCGTTATTTCTGTATAACGCATTGCCGCTTGCTTTGCCTATATTGGTTACATAAATGTCAAAGTACCCGTCTCCGTTATAGTCCCCAGAACAAGCTGAGCTTGTATTCCAAATCTGGCGCCCCCCAAGACCGGAACTATCGGTAATGTCCGAGAAGGTTCCATCTCGGTTATTGAGGTACATCTTATTTATCCCTCCATTTACAAGGAAAAGATCCTGGTACCCGTCATTATTTGAATCGAACCATAAGGCCGAATTCGAAATAATCCGCCCACCTAGTCCCACCCTTTCAGATATTTCTTCAAAGGTTCCATCCCCTTTATTTCTATAGAGAAAAGATAATCCTCTACCAGCCTGGAATATATCAACATTGCCGTCATTATCATAATCCGCCCAAATTCCATGCGCAACGGTTGATCCTTTCTTGGTTATACCGGCCTCCTCAGATACATCAATAAAGGAAACTCCATCTACATTTTTATAAAGCTTAAGTGGCATTGATGCTTTATTTGTTCCTAGCGCTAGGTCTAAAAAACCATCGTTATCATAATCTGCCCAGGTTGCAGTCTTAATCCGAGAGTTGGGCAGGCCCAAATATCGTGAGACCTCTTTAAATTTGCCCTTTTCATTTAAAAACAAGAATGTTCTCTGTACCTGATGTCGGTCTATTGTGCGGCTTTTACCCAATACGTTTCTCTGACTCTGTTTTTTACGCCTGGGATTACGATCGCTATTCGATAAAAATATATCAGGCCAGCCATCGAGATTATAGTCACCCCAGGTGGCCGCCTGACCAATCTTACCCACAAACGATATACCCGTCTCAGTCTGTACATTAGAAAATTTTGGCAAGTCCTCGTTCTGAGCATTGGAATGTTTTAAACACACCATTATCAAAAAAATGGAAATCAATATGAAAGGATTTAATACGATACGAATCAAGGAGAATCACCCCTTTTTGAGATCTTTTAAAAGCAGGTCAGCTGCTCTTAAACTCAATGCTTCGATAGTTAGAGATGGTGCTTCCCCCCCACCTGAGGTAGGAAATACGCTTGCATCCGTCACAAACAGATTAGGTATTCCATGAAACCTTAGAGAAGAATCGACAACTGACGATTCGGGGTCATTGCCCATACGGCAAGTGCCGTATACATGTGTTGCTGTAAAGAAGTCATAGGATGAGACAGTTTCAACTATATCATCGGCGCCGCTTGCCTTTAAAATATCTTTTGACGTTCTTTCCATGAATTCCAGGCTCTTAAGCTCCGGCTCTCCAAGAAAAGACTGTATCTGAGCAACCAGAAGTCCATAATCATCTTTAACCTTAGTATCCAGTGTAACAAAAGTATCTTTATTCGGGAAAAACTCTGCAATACCGGCCATCCCCACAGCATGCCCGAACCACTCATCCATTCCCTTAACAAAATCCTCGCCCCATCCTTGAAGGTATCTAAGAGCATAATTAATTGGGCCCAGTGCACTCCCTGCGGTAGGTGACAATCTTAAACCGCCTGGGAAACCTCTATCAGGATTGGGATTATTCCATTCCCAAATAACGCTATCAAGTGGAATACCACGGTAAGAATCCAGCCTATCAGGATGAAAAGCTATAACTTCATAGAAAGTGGTTTCCATAAAATTCTTACCTACAAGACCGTTTTGATTAATATCTGAATTTAATAGAATTCTCGGAGTCTCCACTGCCCCACAGGCAACCGCAACATAATCACTCTTAACAAAATGCTCCTTGCCTCCCCTATCATAATATGAAACACCCGTTACTTTCTTTTTACCTTGCTTGTTTTCTACCTCAACTCTGGAAGCAAAGGCATAAGTCAATATCTCGCAATTACCCGTATCTTCAGCAATAGGGATAAAAGTCACATCAACACTTCCCTTATCCTTCCTGGGACATCCCCAGTTACAACCGTTGCAATAATTACATGGTGGAGCATCTCGATATAGCTGAGAAAGTATTGCTACGGTATTAGGATCAAGATTGAGATTCTGTTTTTTACACGCTTTTTCTATTATCTGACTCGCATAGCTCAGTTTATGCGGCTTTAGCGGATAAGGTTTACTGCGTGGACGGTAAGGAACTTTATCGGGACCAGCTACACCTATTATATTTTCAACCTCAGTGTAATACGGCTCAAGCGTTTTATAATCAATAGGCCAGTCCACTGCTTCTCCATAAAGAGATTTCATACGAAATGCGTTCTCATTTAGCCTATGGGCTTCGCCTTGGTAATGGAGGGTAGTACCACCTACTCCACAAACCTGATGATACTTATAATAGCGCCTTTCCTTCGTAGGATTAAGCTTGCCTGACGCCTTATTCCATGACTTAAGCTGGGCGTAGCTAGTATCAAGGGTCTGCTTCTTACCGTAGGTATATTTAATCTTCTTTCTATAAGGAAATCCTTTAGTTTCCCAATCCTGCTCATCAAGAGCATAATCTTTAAGGGGGTTATAACGAGGTCCCGCCTCCAGTATAAGTACGTCCATTCCTTGTGAAGCAAGTTTCCAAGCAAAAGGGGCGCCGCCGGGTCCTGAACCAATAACAACACAGTCGTATTTTTCTTTTTTAGAAGGCATAATATCAGTGGTGCATAATATAAATAAACTCTTGCTTTATGTCAATTTATAAGTTATAAATTTGGCTCTGCATACCAAATATCTAATTTCAAGGAGCAATGCTATGACGCTAAGTAAGATGTTTTTATTACTCGTTGTTTTAATATTTATCGGATGTAATCAATCCGACTCGAACGGTAAACCGCCTTCAGCGTCGAAAGACGATTCGGACAACAAACAATCTCAAACTGCTACGAATGACAATACCGCATATGATGAGTCTGAACCCGAAGTTAGGGGAAAGGTATTGGCGCGCGTTAACGGACAACCTATTTATGAAGATGATCTTAAAGGATATAATCTTGAATATGTAGTAACCGAAGAAATCATTTATCAAGAAGGTATTAGACAGGGTATTGATAAACAGTACAGGGATCAGGTAAGAAATTATAATAGAAGACTAATTATAAGAGGATCAAAACAAAATATATTAGAAAATGCCGCTCCCACGAAGACAGTATCGGATGAAGAAATTAAAAACTTTTACGAAAATAATAAAGATAAATATAGTCACGTACGCATACATGAAATATCATTTCCGGACAGCCGCTTAGGCAGCGAAATACAAGAAAAAGCTAAAAACGGAGAGGAGTTACAAACTATTGCAAATAGTCATCCGGACTTAGAAATAACAGTTAACGATATAGGTTATAATAGAGAAATGGCACAGCATTTTAAGACTAGGGAAGTCGGAATGGTTTCTGAAGTAATACAAAAACCTGACGGAACATTTAGTGTCCTTAAAATAGTAGAGATAAAAGATATACCCTTAAATATATCTAGAAAGTCCATTAGGTCCATATTGGAAGCGATTCGAAAAACCCGCATGTATGACAGTTATGCTCGAAAGGTTGCAGAAGAAAATAATATGACAATTGAAATAATTCAACAAGACAGCGAACAATAAAAAACCGCCAATGATAGATTCGAGAAGAAAATTTTTAAAGACCTTGGCTGTTGGAATTATAGGCGGAGAAATAATATCCGCTATTCCGTCAACCGTACTCGCCAAGAATTTCGATAAGGGTATAGAAATTCAAAAGGGTTACATAGTCTTTAATGAAAATACTCAAAAGGTAATGGAAGCACTTGCAGAAGCCCTTATACCCGGTTCAAGAGAGATAAATATTAAAGAGAAGGTAATGAGTTATGTTAATAGAGACAGGGCAGCAGCTACTACCTTTGACGCCGGCATGTGGAATATAACTTCACTCTCCATAGCAAAGTATAAGAAGCCCTTTTACGATCTTAAGGACAAAGAAAATATTAAGACTCTAGTTGAATATGTACAAGTAAAAAACGCCGTCTTTTTGAATCAATTCAGATCTCTTATTATAAGGTTATACTATTCTGATCCCAAAGTATGGAATAAACTTTCATACAATGGCCCGCCCCAAACTAAAGGTTTTATGGATTATTCAGAGCCACCAAAACAGGTAAAAAAATCTAAAAGCAACTGATATTTTACACATTATACAACGAAACTAAATCAAGGGTTTTCTCAATAACCTCATCCATATTCATTCTCTCTTCTAACGCCAGAATTTGCTTTGTATTAGCCTTTGTCCTGGGATTAGATGAAACAATAGAACAACAATCCTTATAGTTTTCAATAGATAATTCATAAGTCCCAATTTTTTTAGCTAAATCAACAATCTCCTGTTTATCATAAGCAATGAGCGGCTGAAATACGGGAATTGAGACAATCTTTGTTATTTGGGCTATATTTTCCATTGTCTGTGATGCCACTTGCCCCAAGCTGTCCCCCGTAACAAGCGCTTTAAAACCGTTTTGAAGGGCAATTCTCTCGGCAACCTTCACCATAAATCTCCTAAATAATACCAGCTCATGCCCTCTGGTGTTTTGCGCTTTTAGAATTTCCATTTCAAACTGAAAATACGGCACTAAATATATACGTGATCCGCCTTGATATTTGTCTAATGCATCAAACACGTGATTCATTTTTGTATTTTTAATCTGCGTATTGCTGCTGAACACATGAAAGTGAATAAAGTTGACCCTACAGCCCCTCTTCATCATTAAATAAGAGGCAACTGGAGAATCAATACCACCTGATAGCAATGACAATACATTGCCGCTAACGTCAACAGGGAGCCCCTTTAACCCCTGTTTCTTTTTAAAGTAGATATAAACATCATCTGCAATTTCTATAAATACACTGAGCTCGGGGCTGTTAAGGTTAACTTCAAGGCAGTATGTCTTAGATATTTCGCTGCCTATCTTATTCTCCAGCTCCATTGATGTACATGGAAAGTTTTTATCAGCTCTTTTTACAAAAACTCCAAAACTATTCTTATCGGTAACATGATCATTTACTTTGCTTAGTACTAGTTTTTTAATGGACTCATAGTTCTTATCAACCTTAATAGCTTCTGCATACCATGAGATGCCAAACACGTTTTTCAGATGCTCCGGGTTACCCTTTTCTAGAACTAGGCGCCCTCTATACTTTGTTATCTTCCCCCCTGTCTCCCTTTCTATATTTTCTTTCAGCTTATTCTCAAATAAGCTTCTATTCCTTCCTTTGAGGGAGAGTTCTCCATAATGAATTAATGTGACTATTTGATCGTTCATTTGAGCTATTAAACTTTTATGTGGATTTAATCCTCTTATTTTACACTCTCCTGATCTAATTACTCATAGTTTGGATAACAAATCCCCTAACTCAATTAATTAAGAAGGTTATATTAAATTGATATATTTTGTGTACTGCTCCTCTTTTGTCAAGCTCGGTTCAGGATACACGATGCCCGGCTTCGCTAAAGCTTCGCCGCGGCAAGCAGGATACATGATTAAAAGACTAGATTCTTCGGCTGCACGCAATACGTGCGCTCAGAATGACAACTAACTACAAATCCTCCCCTAACCATTAAATTTCAACTAGCTAAGAGTTTCAATTTATTAATATTAACTAGTTATAGGTAACGGCTTCCGAATCCTCGCACACTCGAATTCGTTCTTTTCCTAAAGAGGGGATAAAATGGATTCCCGATTAAGGCGTTCGGGAATGACGGTTAAGGGTGGGGAGTGTCATTTCGAGCCGAAGGTGAGAAATCTAATAAGTAGCTATTCTGTACCCTGATTCAGAATCTCGAATAGTAGTCACCCTGAATCCGACAAGACCTAATATAGCTGCCATCGAAATCAGACCCCATTCAGAGAGGGTTGGCACATTTGTTATAATTATAGGGCTGTTAGTAAATGTGCAGGTAACATCACCCGTAGAATTACATGTTACATCAACAGAATTCTCATTAATGTTTTCTGTAAAATCTGCGTCTCCGTCACAAACGATATCGTCCAATAACCAATTATCCGGAACAAATTCCGTGATTGTGAAGATCGTGTTGAGAGGTAAATCATTAAAAGGAATAGTTTGCCCATCACTTAGGTCAAAATCTTCATCCAGTCCGTTGGAGAATATGTTGAATGGAAACTCCGTATCGCCCCCTTCGGGCGCTTCTTTTTCAATCGTGATATTACACCTATCATCCACTATCTTTCTGTTTGTATATGTGCATGTAGCGGAACCGCCAAAGATGCAGACCGCAAAAATAAGATTGCCAGATCTTACTCTCTCAAATTCTTCTTGAAAAGCATCTGGTATTTCAAGTTGTTGGAGTTCTAGTATATTATCCGGACCGCAGTCTATGTCTTCCAACTCCCATCCCGCAGGCGGGAGCTCTGCTATAAAAGTTCCCGATAGAAAGGTACAGAGAAAGTATTTGTGGTTGAGCTGGGATCGGACAAATCAAATTGATCGAAGAACAGGTATGGTTAACCTCAAAAAGGGAAACATGGTGTCATCGGCAGGATTTGCTACCTTTATAACTGTTATTTCACAATCAAACCGGCGATCAGTACAGCCATCAGCCGCAACGTCGTTGCCGTCATCACATTCCTCACCCGAATCTTGATTTCCATCCGGTGCACCACCAACACACAACGAACCCTGGGCATGAGAATGCTGTGGTATGAAAAGCTACGATATCAATAGAAGTGTAATGATAAGTAAAATCGCATTCTTTCCGAGCAAAGTTCTAAATATATCAATACACATATTCATCCTCCCTTAAACTGAATGCCTCCTCTTTTTTTATATTATATATATCATTAATATAATTTTACTACTAAATTGTATAGGTTCACTACATATCTGATAAATAGGTGTATTGTCCTATCCAAAATAGTCGAGCAGCGTTTTATGTGAAATACAATTCTTGTAATATTCCCCTTCCACCTGAGTCGGCGTGCGGTAACCGTGTACTGAATGAAGGTAGCTGGTGTTGTAATTATCAACCCTTTTTAGGATTGTAAACCTTTTAGATAAAAAAAAGCCGGAAGAGTTAAGTTACTAACTCTCCCGGCATAATTTTTATTAACAACTCTTATTTCTTAATAAATGAGAAAGAATAAGAGGTGGCAAGCTAAAGACGCTTGCCACCAATTTAGTTATAGACTTTATCTTATTTCTTTCTTCTTCTTATAGCTCTAACTCCAAAGGCAAAGGCTACAGGTACCAGCGGAATCAGTAAGTTGGTCATTGCTGTGCCAAGCTGTACTGGTCCAGCTATGTTACAAGAACTACTACCACGACTACGTGTCGGTGGTGCTGCTGATGTCGGTGGTACAGTAGTCGGTGGTGGTACTATAGTCGGTCCCATTGTCGGGTCGCGCGGCGGTACAAAGTCCTCGCTTTTCACTATAGGATCATCAATACCTAGCCTTGCGAAACAAAAAATAGCATCTCCGCAACTCTGATCGACTTCGTGTTCGTCGAATATGCTAACTGAATAAAATACAAAAGATGCAAGTGGTCTGTACGGAGGCCCGTAAAAATCAGCAAAGTTGATATAAACTACATCAGCTCCGGCTGAAACGTTG
>PVMK01114655.1_pt1 | contig 16276 bp, 15 predicted proteins | sample 1853481 | NCBI WGS metagenome assembly PVMK01 (sample SAMN08533507, study PRJNA380276) | Marine sediment metagenome, whole genome shotgun sequencing project.
GGCGTGTCGAAGGCTGTCGTCGATCAGTACTTTGCGTACTACGACCAAGCCCATGATCTCGACTGCATGTCGCTCGGCTTCTCGAACGTATATGGCCCGCGCCAGGATCCGCATGGTGAAGCGGGAGTCGTAGCGATATTCATCGGAGCGCTCCTCGCAAGCAAGGCTCCGACGATCTTCGGCGACGGCTTCCAGACACGGGACTTCGTGTTCGTCGAAGATGTTGCCGACGCCCTGCTTCGGGCGTCGAGAATCGGTGGTTCCCGCTACCTCAACATCGGCACAGGGACCGAGACCTCAGTGATGAAGCTCTACGACACGATCGTCGACGTGACCGGCCGCGACATCGCCCCCGTGATGGCCGCGGCCAAGCGCGGCGAGCAACTCAGGTCATGCCTCGATGCGACCGCGGCGATGGAGCATCTCGGTTGGGAGCCATGGACGAGCCTCGAAAAGGGCATCCAGAAAACGGTGGAGTGGTTCCGCTCGGTGAAGGCAGACCGACCCTGAGGCCAGCGTCACCCATGTTGTAGTGCCCGGTTTCCGCTTCTGTCGTCCGTCTGTCGTCTGTCGTCTGTTGTCTGTTGTCTGTTGTCTCTCCTACAGGTCGTCGGGCGTCTTCGGCCAATCGTCCTTCAACAGCTTCGACAGCGACCGATCTGCGAGGATCCGGCCGTCGGTCTGACATCCGGGGCAGTAGTTGGTCTCGCGGTTCGATGCGACGATGCGTTGGATGGGCGCACCGCAGACAGGACACGGCTCTCCGAACTTCCCGTGGACGGCCATGTCAGGGTGGAAGGCCGTGACCTTCTCGGGGAACCCATCCCCGGTCTCCTCGATCCTCAGCGTGGTCCACTCGTCGAGAATGTCGATTGAGGCATCGTGCAGTCGGGTGATCTCGTCGTCGGACAGGTTGGTGTTCATCTGCGTGGGGGAGAGCTTGGCTCGGTGCAAGATCTCGTCTGCAAACGCCCCGCCAATGCCGGAGAGGTACCGCGCATCGGTCAACGCTCGCTTCAACGTGTGTCGGTTCGTCAAGAGCGCCTCACCGAACTCTGCGGTCGTCGATTCGGAGATCTCGATACCACCAGGATCCACGGACGGAAGATCGTCGGTGCGGATGACGGACAGCGACGCCCTCCGCTTGGTCCCGGCTTCCGTGAAGAGGAGTGAGCCCGTGGAGAAGTCGAACGATGCAAGGCCTCCACGCTTGGGTATCGGCTTCACTTCCTCCAGCCACTTCAATCGTCCGGCGACCATGAGATGGATAACGAGGTGGAGATCTTCATCGAGGTCGATTGAGATGCGTTTGCCGATCCGGTGGATGTCGTTGACCGTGTTTCCGAACGCTGCGTCGATAGGCGGGTCGTACGTGCGCAGCAACGAGAACGATCCGATGCGGACCGTCGACAGCGTTGAACCGATGATGCGTGGCTTCATGGCATGGATGTAGGCCTCGATCTCGGGAAGCTCAGGCACGGCAGATCACCGGAAGAGGTCCTCGCCTGGCGGACGTACGAGGTCGCTCACCCTCCCGTCGCCTGTGAGGTCGAGTCCTCTAACGACGGCAGCCGGTATCCCGGTTGCTTTCCCCATCACCAGATCGGCTGCGCTGGCGATCTCATCGACCACCGCGACCTCAGTTACTTCAAGCACGTTGCCGTGTGTGTCCTTCGTTCCCTTCAGGTCAAGGAGCGAAGGCAAGCCCGAAATGCCGATGGCGACGTCGGTGAGGCCACGCCTCCACGGCCTCCCGAAGGTGTCGGTGATGACGACACCGATCGAAGCATCTGTTGCTCGCTCGATCAGCGTCCTGAGCCTGTTCGCAGACCGGTCGGGATCAACGGGGAGAAGGAGGGCATATCCCTTCTCGACGTTCGACCGGTCGACCGCTGCATTCGCACAGATGAACCCATGGCGTGTCTGAGTGATCACGAGGTCACCACGCCTGCGGATGATGCTCGCGGCCTCATCTTCAACGAGTGCCCGGTAGGTCTCTTCGTCAGGGATCTCTCGGATCTGGCCCTCAGCCTTCGACACGACCTTGTGGGTCACGACGATGATGTCGCGGTCGACGATCCCGACGCCGGTCGAGATGGCCGCACGGACGATGATCGATGCGAGGTCATCGCCGGGGGCGATCTCGGGAATGCCGAGGATCGGGTGGATGGAGATCGGTTTCATGCCATCGCTCGATCAAGGAGACTCGCAGCAAAGGCCACGCCACGATCACCGTCGAGCCTCGTATCCTCGGCGAGGATCTGTACACCGGCGTTCTCAGCCAGCGACGCGTCATCGGCGTCGCCGTCATCGACGTACAGGACATCCAGCATGCCCGAATAGGCCTCAAGAACACCCGCGGTCCCAGCTGCAAGGCCGATGCCAGACATCACAGCATCCGCTGGCCCCTTCAACGGTCTGCCGCCGAACAGTGGACTGACACCGATGCGGTTCGCATGGGACAGGACTGCGACGGATATCTCATCGACCGCAAGGATCGGCCAGATGGACAACGGGGGATTCGAGGGTGCGATGACGAGCACGTCTGCATCGCTGATCGCGTCGACGACACCGGGCGCAGCTGACGCCTGTGCCGCACCGTGATACGCCAGTGCGGCTACCGCACTCTCATGGTGTCGCTCGACGAAGTAGGTCTGGAAGTCCAGCCATTCGCCTTCAGTCGTTTGTATCCATGTCTCGATGACATCGTCGGACGCAGGGATGACTTTCACATCGTCGATCCCGAAATATGTGACGAGGTCAGCTGTGATCGTTGACAAGGGTTCTCCGGATCTGAGGCGCTCCGTGCGGTGCGCACAGAGCGCAAAGTCCTTGTCGCCGAGGCTGAAAGATGTGTCGACGCCCCATTCAGCCATCTGCTCCATGACGGCGAAGGTGTCGTTCGCCCGCCCCCAGCCGTTCGGCCCAACCGTCTCGCTCAGCGTGTAAAGGACCGTGTCAGGGTCGGGAGAGATGTGAACGCCGTATCGTTCTGTGTCGTCACCAACATTGACGATGACACGCAAGGAACCGGGCTCCAGAACCGAGCGGAGTGCTCGAGCCATCCTGGCTCCACCGACCCCGCCAGCGAGCAGGGTCACGCGGTGATTGAAGTAGCGCCGATTCGACTCCAGAATGCACCTCACATGTCCATGACGTCCACACGCCAAGCAGTTGTAGCGACCGTGGTGCTCTCCGATCCCGATGGCGGACTCGAAGACACTCTGAGCGCGCTCGACCAGCAAGTGTACGGGCAGGTCGGTGCGGTTGTCATCGGTGACTCCGACATCCCTGACGCCGAGGTTGCCGGTCGTCGAGTCGTCACGAGGCCGCATCTCAGTGATGTCGTCGAGAACCTCCCAGAAACGACAACACACATCTGGATCGTGAGAGAAGGGGCGGTGCCTCACCCTGACGCGCTCGAAGGACTCATCGCGGACATGGACCGCACCGGCGCTGGGATCGCAGGCTCGAAACTCCTCGGCGATGACGAGTCGCTCGTGTCGGTTGGCCTGGTCACAGATGTGTTCCTCGTCCCGTACACCGGCATGGACTCATCCGAGCGTGACCAGGGCCAATACGACGTCGTGCGAGATGTCGCCGCTGTCACCGGTGTGTCCATGCTGATCCGTCGGGATCTTCTGAGTGGCCTCGGAGGTATCGACGAGTCGATGGCTCGGCTGGCTGCATCGATCGACCTTTCACAGCGCGCGAGGTTGAAGGGCGCACGCATCATCGTCAGTCCGTCGTCGGAGGTGGGTTACGACGGCCAGCCTGCTTCGAACTCCCGATGGCATGAAGAGGCCAGCCGGATCAGGTCGATGATCAAGGTGTACGGACTGGTCACGCTTGCGTGGACCCTTGTTCTGGACTTCGTCGTCGGCGTGGTCGAGGCGTTCGTTTCGATGTTCCTCGGCAAGTGGCTCTTCTTCGATCTGATCCGTTCCTGGGGATGGAACATCTACAAGGCGCCAAGCACCATCTCTGCCAGGCGAGAGGCTCGAAGCCGGCGTTCCGGGGGAGACCCCGACCTCTTCCGATTCCAGAGAAGGGGGAGCGTCAAGGCTTCTCGCCTCAGCCAGGATGTCTCCGCGGCGCTGAGGAAGAGGCTGCCCGGGGACGATCGCGTGTCCGTGGAGTCGATTGGAAGCGACCTCCGTCAGCCTGCGTTCGTCGTGGGTGTGCTTGCCGTGGTGTTCGTCATGCTGTCTACCCGCAACATCTGGTCCGATGGCCTTCCGGCTGTTGGTTTCACGCTGCCGTTTCCCGTCAACGGCTGGGATGCGCTCGCGGGCTATGCGGGCGGATGGAACCCTGCCGGCCTCGGAAGCCCCGAGACGCTGCGGCCGTTGATCGCACTTTCCGGCATCGCCAAGATCGTCACGCTCCACAGCGACACGTTTGCCGAGTACGCCCTCGTTGCCGGGTCGATGCTCGGCGGCATCTGGGGGATCACCCGTCTGCTCCGTACGTGGTCCATCAACGCCGCACCTGCTCTCATCGCCGGTCTCGTCTACGTCGCGGGTTCAACCGCCCAGGGCATCGGTGGGAACACGCACATCGGCTCGCTCATCGCGCTTGGCATCCTTCCGTGGGCGCTCCGCATCTGTCTCGCACCGCTGAACGATGGCGCATGGAACATGGTCGTCCGCTTCTCATCGGCGATGCTCGTGTTCGGCCTGCTCGGCGGGTTCTCACCTCTCATGCTTCTGGTCCCCGTCCCCGCACTGGCCCTGTACGCCTTGGTGCAATTCAACGACGGTTCTGCGTGGAGAAGCTTGATTATCGCCCTCATCGGAACAGCGGGCGGTGCTCTCTTGCTGAGCCCGTGGCCATTCACGGTCAACCTTGGCTCCATCGCACGCGACGGGTACGCATATTGGAATGTCTCTTCCGTGCTCGCTGTCGCCGGAGCCGTCGTGGCCGTGGCGGCCGTCGCAGGCACCAAGGGCCGCACTGTCATCGTTGCAGGATGGGGAGCGGCGCTTGCAGGCCTCGGCTTCCTCGGCTCAAGGGGAGGCGAATTCGGCCTTGGCGTGGAGGCCGAGTCCGTGTCCCTTGCGGTTGCTGGCCTCGGGTTGGCCGTCGTCGTCGGAGTCGTTTCACAGAATGTCCTGCTGCCAGGCATCGCCTCATGGAGGAGGTTGATTCTAAGTATCGGCTCCGTGGCCATGGTCCTGTTATTGGTTGGAGCTTCGGTGATCGTTCTCGGTGGCCGGGCTGGACTGCCTGGTGACCGGTACATCGACGCGCTCGGATTCACCGAAGCACACGAGGGGGACGCTGAGCGAACCAGAGTGCTCATCGTTGGTCCCGAGGAACTCATGCCTGGCGATTCACGGACGATTCAGGGCGGCTCCTATCGAGTCGTTTCCGCGTCGGTTCCGGACCTCGCAGAGGCAAGACTGCATCAGCCTCTCGCTTTCGATGTTCTCCTGGAAGAGAAGCTTCGATCGATCATCGCGGGGGAGACTCGTCGCGCGGGAGGCGAACTGGCGACGTTCGGAATCCACTGGATCCTCGTCACCGGGGACAGTTCAGGTTCCGATGCAGATCCCGCGTCTGCAGCGTGGAGAAGCGTGTTCGCCGGCCAACTCGACCTCCTGCCTCTGTCGTCTGGGTCGGGAAACGCGATCTTCGTTTCCGACCTTGAACCGGTCGGCAGGGCGTTGTCCTCATCTGCGGAGTCCTGGCCCCGGATCGGGTGGACATACGAAGGCGAACCCGAGCCATTACGGAGCGTGTTCGTTGCCGAGAACGCTGATGAAGGTTGGGGGCCTCCGCCACGTGCAACGGTGGGTGGCATGAACGAGGTATCCGCCGCCGGAGGTATCGTCACCTACGAAGCCGATAGTGGGTTGAAGCGACAGGCCACCGCAGCTCTGATAGGTGTTGTGGCTCTCCTCTCCTTCGCTGTCCTGGGAAGGAGGCTGCGATGAGGGCAGCGCTACTCCTGATACTCGCGGCAGCCGTTGGGTACGTCGGATTCATACAGGTCGCGCCCGTTCCTGAAAGTGGGCCCGAGTTCGGCGAAGTTGGGATCACCGAACCTGAGGGAGCAGTAGCCAGTCCAAGCGTCTGGTACTGCCCATGGGTGGAGGCTGGAGATGTCATCGACACGAGCTTGCTCATCTCCTCTGAAGTCACGATCGACGTTGACATGACCCTGCTTGATCCGATAGCGAATACCGACCCGACCGAATTCAGTTTCAACCTGTTCGGGCCGGGTGGAACCCGCATAGACGCTGGCAACATCGTTCGGCGAGGCGAGTCCCCGACGGTCGTCGAGGTGAGCGATGGTCCAGCGGCGGTGGCATCCCTGCAGAGAGCCGATGCGCTCGTGGCGGGAGACCGCTGCACAGTATCCGTTCCGAAGGTCTGGTACCTCACCGGCGGATCCACGAAGACCGGAACGTTCACGGAGATCAGATTGTTCAACCCATTCGCCGACAACGCAGAGGTTTCGATCACCGCGTACTCGGAGTTCAATCTCGATCTCGTTGCAGAATTCGACGACATCGACGTCGCCGGCCGTTCATGGACAACGATCGACATGGAGCCGTTCCTCCCGTTCAGGGATGAGCTCGCATTCACGATCGAATCGTCGACAGGCCTTGTGATTCCAGCCCTCGTCCGCTCGGATGAGCGGGGCGAAGCGATGTGGCCTGGCACGGCACCATCGCAGACGTGGGATTTCCCCGTCGTTGCTGCAGGCGGGCTGGAACCGTTCCTCGCTGTCATGTCTGCCGGCGGCGACGAGATCACCGTGACCGTCGACGTCGTAACCGAGACGGGAACGGTCTTCGGTGCGAGGGAGATCACGATCGATGCGTCCGCTCCAGCACTGATACCGCTTGCGGACATCGCTGCGCCTCCCTTCGGAGTTCGTGTACGCGCATCCGGGCCGATCGCTGCATCGTCGTTCGCCGTTGTTCCGACGGGGTTGGCAGACGGAGGCGAAGCTGGCGAGGGTGGCGAGGGAGAGATCACCACGACGACGTCGGATGAGTCCTCCACGACGACCGTCGCCACCGAGCAGGAGTTCATGCGCGGCCTTGCAGGCACGGTCGGCGCCACGTCAACGTCATCGAAGTGGATTGTCCCTCTCGACACACTGCTCGAAAGCGAAACAACGCTCTGGGTCATGAACAACACGGACGGGCCGGCGATGGTGTCGCTCTTGCCGCTCGCAGAGACCGAGCTTCCAGCCATCGAGATCACCGTCGAGCCAGGAACGGTTGTTGGTGTGCCGGTCGACGTTGGCGTCGGCACCTTCGGCTTCACGGTCACAGCAGACCGGTCGGTGTCGGTGGCTTGGGACATCACCGGACCCCGTGGCGTGGCGATCGTCGCCGGAATCGCCATTCTGTGAGCGAACCGGCCATCAGGCTGCTCGTGGCGGTCGGTGTCATCGCTTCCGCTCTTGTGTTCGCTGCTGTTCTGAACCGATATCGAAGGCCCGTCCACCCGACGGTCAGCGTCGGAGAGGTCGGAGACCGACCGGGAGTCGTGCTGTTCACGTCGACGGATTGTTCGAACTGCAAGCGAACGATCGAGCGCCTCAAGCAACTCGGCATGCCCTATCGGGAGGTCACCTATGAGCTCGAATCGACACGATTCGACAGCTGGGGTGTCGTTGCCGTGCCCTTGACCGTGTTCGTCGATGGCGACGGCCACGTCGGAGACGTGCTCACCGGCGTGCCATCGCGTCGGAAGTTGGCAGGGGCGGCCAAGGCGGCCGGAGTCTTGCGCGAGCAGTGAAATGCTTGGTCGCTGCCGCTCCGATGTCTAGCTTGCATCATCCATGATCACCGCATGTATTCGATGTCACGGTCGGGCGACCACGCTCTTGACGTATCACCACGCCGACGCGAGGGCTTACCTCGACGACGCCCAAGGTCATGAGGCCGTGTACGACGGAATCGCACTGTGTGCGATCCATGCCGAGCGTTTCTCGGCACCGCGCGGTTGGACGACGCTCGACCGTCGGTCGACCGGTCCCACGGCAATGATGGAACGGAAGGACGCGTAGCCATGTCGATCGACAGGGATGTCATCGAGGCCGTCCGAGAGATGGATGAGCACGAGCTGCGGCGCCTGTTCATGCTTGCGCGAGCGAGGCTGGAGCAGCAGGGGCACTCGTTCCCTGAGCTTGGTCCAGGAGTGAAGGTGCGAAAACAGATGGTCAGGTGCGGCAAGGATTCGTGTACCCGTTGCCCGCATGGGCCGTACATCTATGCCTACTGGATGGAAGACGGGAAGCAGAAGTCGAAGTACCTCGGTCGTGAAGACGACATGCCGGAGATATCAGGCACGGAGGACAAAGACTCACGGGACTGAGTGCTTGGCCGGCGCAGTTCCTCGACACTCGACCCACGCGATGCGATACTGATTCTTGCTGTTCGGGCGACAGCGTTTACAACGGAGGACATGTGACGAAGGCATCCACAAACGGTCTGACCTGCACGTCGTGTGGGCAGACGTCGGTCATCGAGATCGAGATGAAGTTGCCTGATGGCACCGAGGTCGTCTTCTGTTCTTGCCACGTGTGCGAGGCACGTTGGTGGGACAAGGAAGGCGAATCGATTCCCGTCGAGGCGATCATCGACCTCGTGAGCGAATAGGCTTTTGAACGGCTAGATCGGTCCCAGCGGATTGTGTCTGCCAAAAGCTGATTCTGCCTAACCTGTACCCGTGACGATCGTTGCTCCCCCCGAACCCCCTGTAGCTATCGACGAACCCTCTTCGGCGCCTTCTGACCGACGGGTCGTGCCCAAGTGGTACATCGTTGCGTTGATCGCTGCGCCGACTCTGCTCATCGGTCTCACGATGTCCGGGGTGCTCGGCCCGATTCTCAGGGACGGGCAGTCGTTGTTCCGACTGCCGTACCTCCTCGTCGCCAGTACGCCAACCGGCGGTGACATGGGGGCGCACGTGCTCCTCCCGAAGGTTCTCATGGAGGATCTCCTCACTTCAGGGAGGATTCTCGGCTGGAGCATGGACTGGTATGCAGGGTTCCCCGCGATGTACTTCTATTTCCCCGTTCCTGCCCTGCTGACCGTGGCCCTCGACGTCATCTTGCCGTACGGGCCAGCGTTCAAGATCGTGACGGTCCTCGGCGTCGTAGCGCTGCCGACCGCCTCCTACTTCTTCGTGAAGTTCCTCGGCTACCGTCGCTTCATCGCCGTCATCGCGGGTGTCGCCGGGTCTCTTTTCGTGTTCATGGAGAGCTACTCGATCTTCGGTGCGAACATCAAGTCCACGCTCGCGGGTGAGTTCTCTTTCTCGATGTCGTTCGCGCTGTCGATCCTGTTCGTTGGGATGGCGGTCCGGAACTACCACAGGGGCACGATCTTCGACCCGTGGTCCGGCATCGTTCTCGGCCTTACCGCAATGTCTCACATCATCACGACGATCGTCGTGGTGTTCGCGACCCTCCCCATGCTGGCTGGCCCGCTTGCGGCGATGGTCGCCAAGAACGGAAAGCAGCGGCAGGCGACGAGGGGGGCCATCGGTCTCGCAGCGTCGTATGCCGTCGGTTTCGGAATATCAGCGTTCTGGGCCCTTGCTCTCGGTGCGCGCGTATTTGGCGGCATGACGTCTGACATGGGCTGGGCGCCGGTCAAGACGATCGTGGGCGCCTATCAGGCCCCCGGCTCGCCCATCCCTGGCGAGTTCGTGCCGGTGCTGGCGGTCGGGATAATCGGGATCCTGTGGGCGCTGTTCCGCAAGGACACGGTCGGAACGCTTCTGATGCTCACGCTCTGGCCACTCGCCGGATACTTCGTGATCGCACACTTCGAGATGACGGTGCTGTACAACGCCCGTTTGCTTCCGTACTGGTTCTTCGGGATGTACGTGTTCGCTGGCATCGCGATAGCGCTCACCGCAACTGCGATCGCGAGGCGATTCGCAGATCGTTCCATGGCAACGCTGCTTACCGGAGGCGTAGCGGTTGCGCTCCTTGTCGGTGGCGCCGCGCTGTCGATGCACGATCTTCCCGGATGGATCAAGTGGAACTACGAAGGCTACGAGGGCAAGGCGGTCTGGAACGAGTACGAGGGCTTGCTGCAGGCAGTCGACGAACTGCCGGACGGCCGCATCATGTGGGAAGCCAACAGCGAGATGAACAAATATGGCACCCCAATGGCCCTGATGCTGCTCCCGTTCTGGTCTGAGGGGCACCCATCGATGGAGGGGCTGTTCTTCGAGAGTTCCCTCACAACACCCTTCCACTTCCTGAATGCAGCCGAGGTCTCGAACCGGCCGTCGAATCCGGTACGAGGTCTCAACTACCACACGATGAACTTCGACCGTGGCGTCAAGCATCTCGCCGTCTACGACGTGTCGTATTACGTGTCGTACACCGAGGAAGGCACCGAAGCGGCTCTCGAATTCGGGCTGCCGGTGCTTGCCGTTGCCGAGCCGTGGACGATCTTCGGCCTTCCGGATTCGGATCTGATCGACGTTGCCACGTATGAGCCGGTCGTGTGGGCCGGAGAGGGTGACTTCTTCGACGCGGCGCTCGAGTGGTACGACGATGTTGACAATCTTGATGTGTGGCTCGTTGAGGATGGCCCGGCCGAGTGGCGGCGCGTGACTGAGGTCGATCAGCGCTTCGACGATCTTCGACCCTACGACGTCGACGGGACCGTGGCGATCACCACGTTCGATGATCATGAGGTCGACTTCTCGACCAGCGCAGTGGGTGTGCCGCATCTCGTCAAGGTCTCCTACTTCCCGAACTGGAAGGTCGACGGTGGAGAGGGCGTGTACCGGATCGCACCGTCGCTGATGCTCGTTGTTCCGACCGACGAGGACGTAACTCTTCAGTTCGCCAACACACGGGTCGAAAACCTCGGTATGGCACTCACAGTGGTCTCGGTCGTCGGTCTCGGCGTATACGGATTCCGTAGACGTCGCATGAAAAACAGGATCCCGGTGTGAAGAACTACCTCAAGACATTCGCAAACAGACAGTCGTTCGTTCAGGCGGTAAGGGTCGGCCTCGTCGGCGTGTTCAACACGATCGTGTCGTTCACACTGTTCAACGTCTTCCTCACGTTCGCCTGGTCATGGTTCTGGGCGATCACCGTGTCGTTCGCTCTGACCACGTTCATGTCGTATCTGATCAACAGGCGTTGGACGTTCGAGTTGAAGGACGGAAGGGTGAGCGGCAGGGAGACGGCGGCGTTCTTCGGCGTGAATGTCGTTGCGTACTTCGCCTCGGTCGCCATCGTGTGGGGCGCCGACACGATGTTCGGACCTCTCTCGCGACTCGGATACAACCTTGCGCTCATCGTGGCCGCAGGACTCCTGATCCTCCCGAAGCTTGCCGGTTACCGAGACATCGTGTTCTCACGGGCTCTCGATGACAAAGAAGAAGAGGCCGTCGCAAACGCGTGAAGCGTTCTAGGCACGGGGCGCTAGGAGCCTGAGCGCTCGCTTCGGAATTGCTTCCGGATACGCCACACGCCCTTTGAGGGTTCTCGGCACCCGTTTGAGCAGGCTCGACTTCGCATCGCGCAGTTCCCTCACTTCGATGGGAAGCTCGGCGATGCGAAGCCCTCCTGCTCTGCCCGCACGACGAGCTCGGTGTCAAAGAGGTCGACGGTCGACACGACTTTTGGGACGATCTGGTCCACTACGTCGCGGCGGATGAGCTTCATGCCGTGCGTGTCGGAGACGCCGGAGCCGAGCATGAACTTGAGGACCATGTTGAACGCCCACGTCGCGAGCACACGGACGAAGCCCCTGTCATCCTTCGACCCTTCGACCCGCTTGGAGGCGAGAACGATGTCCGCTTCGTCGTGAAGCGCAAGGGCCGCTGTCAGGAAGGCACCCGAGAAGTAGTCGATGTCGAAATTCACGACCCAGTCCCCGTCCGTAGCCAGGAACCCATCGCGCATGGCAGCCCCGTAGTTCGGCATCGGCAACTCCAGCAGGCTGAGGTTCGGATGGTCGGTCATCGCCTCGCGCACGAGCTCAGAGGTCGCATCGGTGGAGCCGTTCTCGGCGATGAGCACGGTGATGTCGGCGTCGACCGTGTCGAGTTCCTTGAACAACGAAGGCAGGGCTTGCGGGAGGAAATCTGCTTCGTTGTGCACCGGGATGACGACGCTGATGGTTGGGCGGGGAGAGGCTGGCATCGGGCGGGAGTGTAGGGGAGCGGTAAGGATGATTCGATGCCGGCTCGACCGTAGAATCGTTGGCAATGGACCTTTCGAACATCGTTAAGGCGTACGACGTACGCGGCATCTTTCCGGACGAACTCGACGAGCAGATCGCTACAAGGATCGGCGCTGCGTTCGGCGCCTTCGTCGATTCAGACGAGGTGATCGTCGGCCACGACTGCAGGGTCTCCTCTCCGGCGCTGAGGGAAGCTCTCATCGAGGGGATCACGAGTCAGGGTGTCGATGTCAGGATGATCGGGGAGATCCCGACGGACATGCTCTATTACGCATCTGGTGCCCTGTCCCTTCCCGGCGTGGTGATCACGGCTTCGCACAACCCCGGGCATTACAACGGGCTCAAGTTCTGCAACCCCGGTGCGGCACCGATCGGCGCTGAGTCTGGACTCGAGGACATCAGGGCCATGGCGGAGGCCGGCCTCGATCCCTCAGACTCGATCGGCGTCGTGAGAAGCGAGAGTGTCGCCGATGGCTATATCGAGCACGTGCTCAAAATCACCGGTGCAAGCGAGATCGGCAGTGTCTCGGTTGCGGTGGACGGCGGAAACGGCATGGCCGGTGTGGTTCTTCCAGCGGTGTTCGACCGCATCGACGCATCGATGATCCCGCTGTACCTCGAGCCGGACGCGACCTGCCCGATCCATCCCGCAGACCCGCTGCGTCCCGAGAACCTCGTCGACCTTATCGACCTGATGAAAGAGACGAAGCCTGATCTGGGCGTTGCCTTTGACGGAGATGCTGACAGGGCGTTCTTCATCGACGACCTTGCGGTGCCAGTCCCCGGCAGCACGACGACGGCGATCATCGCGGAGTGGTTCCTCCAGAGCGCCCCAGGGAGCACGATCGTGCACAACCTCATCTGCTCCAAGGCGGTGCCGGAAATAGTGCTAGCGGCTGGCGGCCTTCCGGTGCGCACCAAGGTCGGTCATTCGTACATCAAGCAGGTCATGGCGGAGACCGGTGCGATATTCGGCGGCGAGCACTCTGGCCATTATTACTTCCGGGACAACTACAGGGCGGACTCGGGGATGCTTGCGATGCTCGTGCTTCTCAGGGTTCTTACGGATGCCGGCGTGCCGCTCAGCGAACTGCGGAAGAAGTACGAGCCGTACGCGCAGTCGGGCGAGATCAACTTCGTGGTCGCGGACGTCGCTGCCGCGGGTGATGCCGTGGAGCGTGCGTTCGAGGACTATTCGATCGACAAACTCGATGGCTTGACGGTCGATCTCGGTGATCGGTGGTTCAACGTGCGAGCATCGAACACCGAGCCCGTTCTACGATTGAACATCGAGGCCCCAGACGAGGAGGCCGTTGCGGAACTCGTCGAGCAGGTCGGGTCGATCATCAAGGAGACCGGATGACATCGAGCGAACCACTCATCTCGCCCCAATTGCTTGCGATCATGCAGTGCCCGGCATGCGCAGGCGAGCTCACCGAACGTCGTGAACCACCGGCCCTCGTGTGTGGTGGGGAGTGCGGCCGCATCTACGCAGTGGTCGACGGCATCCCGAACATGATCATCGAAGAGGCAGAGACGCCCGCGAGCTAACCATCTCGGCTCGGGATGCCGGACAGCATACGAAGTCGCATTCGGTTCATGGTGCGTCCGTTTCGATCCGTGTGACGGTGTCGTCTCGGATGTTGACGACCCAGATCGCACCGTCGGTACTGATGGCAAGAAGAGGGAACGCCCCGACTTCGATGGTGTGTGTGGCCTCGAACGTTTGGGAATCGATTCTCGACAAGGTTCCGTTGCGGCGCATCGAACCGTCGGGTCCCTGGGCGAGGCGACCTTCGCGGCTTTCGATGTTCGTGACCCAGATCGCCCCACCCGCGTACACAGGCCGCCCGGCAAGCGTGGAGTCGACAACTATGACGTGAGTGACCGTCCTTGAGATGGGATCGATTCGATAGACGGAGCCATCGCCGCTCGGAATCCAAATCGCACCCGCTGCTGCGATCCCAGGGCTGAGGCCGACCATCGATGAGGAGCCAGCTGGCCCTGAGGTCGACTCTTCTACGCCCAGCGTCAGCTTGTCTGTTATCTCGCGGGTGTTCACGTCGAGGCGCCAGACATCTCCTGTATGGGCCACGAGCCAGATCGCATCGTCGGTAGCAACGCAGCACTCCTCGGTAGTCGGGAAGCCGGGGACATCGATCACGCCGGTGAACGTGCGCTCAGCGAGATCGAACCTTGATACGGACCCCGGCGCGTAGGACCAGATCGCTCCGTCGGCGACGGCTGTCCACCAGGCGGCACCCTGGGGCGCGGCGTATTCGTCTGTGACCTGGCGCGACGCGAGGTCGACCCGAATCAACATGTCCTGGTCAGTGTGGATCCACATCGCCTCATCGGTCATGACGGCTGAGCCCAGGCGTCTGGCAATTCGAATGGTGTCGGTCTTCGTGCGAGTCGCCAGATCGATGCGGATCACCCCGCCCAGGTTGTAGAAGTTGCCCTCGAACAAGCTTCCGATCACCCACAATGCGTCGGCCGTAGCGAAGATCCTCTCTCCCTGCACCCCACCACCGAGAGAAATGGTGTCGGTCACCTCACGAGTCGTCGCATCGATGCGATGGACAACGCCGGAGGCGATCACCCACACGCCGCTGTCTGCGACCGCTACCGGGCGGTCAGAGAGTGGGATGCTTCCGTCTAGCTCGATCGTGTCCGTGACGCGAGGCTGTGGCCCATCGGTTGTGAGCGGTTCTCGACGTTCAACCGTTATCGGTGGTGTGGGAGCGCTGTCCGGGGTCGTTGCAGGCTGGGTCGAACCGATCCGTCCGGACAACAGCAGCGGGACGGCGACCGCCACCGTCACGACAGCCGCTGCGATGAGGGCGGTACGCCATGCGACGACGGGCCGTTTGCTCGTGCGGATCCGCGGCAGTGGGCTTACAGCCTCGACGCGATCAAAGACCTCTGATGATCCGATCGGTGAGTCAGCGGCATCGACCTGGGCGTAATAGCGCTCCAATTGATCCAGAACGTCCACACTCATACGTCAACTCCCAGTCCGGCTCTCAAACGTGCCAAGCCGCGCTCCGCGTGGCTCTGCACCGTCGATTTCGACACATCCAGCAGCGCTGCGACTTCCGACATGGACCATTGATATCCGTAGAGCAACGCGACAACGACTCGCTGTTGATGAGACAGCTGTTCCAAGGCACCAGGAAGTCCCGGCTCTATCCATGGATCGTCTTCGACATCGACGGGCCGCAGGGCAAGCGGCCGCCTCTTCATGGATTTGGCTCGGTTCTCTCCGACCCGGTACAGGTAGCCCGCAGGGTTCTCCAACTGCTGGATGTGGTCCCAGTGCTTCCAGCCGTACGCGAGAGCATCTGCGGCTGCCTCGCGGCCACGTTCTTTGCCGTACGCCGCCCCAAGAGCAATGCGCAACGGGCGTTCGGTCGTCCTTACGAACTCTGTGAACGAATCTGTCGCGATCTGATTGATGGCCAACGTCCCTCACTCCGCCTTCATCACATAAGGTGCGTAGATCCAAAATCGTACGACACCAGAGTACGGATCGCCGGCGATGCAGGGGAGCCCCGAGCTGAAAACCACTGTGTTTCTTGAGTTTCTGCTTGACAGTCGAACGTATGTTCGATAGCATGTGATATGAACACGTACCCGGCGGCCGGCCGGGTGACAGGCCCAAACACCAACATCCCTGTTGGTGGTCTTCCCCCACTTCCCCGTGAGCCTGCTACTGCTGTCCGCCACCCTCAAACAGTTGAAAGCGTTGACCGTCATGTCGTTGGTTGACACGCTTCAAGGAACGTTGGACCTGATGTCTGACGACGTCCTCGAGAAGGACCTGATCGACCTACGCCAGTCGATCAACGCAGCCACCAGAGACGGTGCGGCGTATCACGTGTGACGCTTCGATCATCCCCATGGTGCTGGGTTCGGACTCAGAACCACTCGATGTCGGACGTAAGACACGCACCATCCCCACAGCCGCCGTCGCGTTGTTCCAACGCTCTCCGTATCGCAGACGGGATAGTGCGTGTCTTGCGTCCGACATCGAGCGGTTCAGAATCCGAACCGAGCACCATGGGGATGATGGCAGCGTCACACGT
>PVMK01159790.1_pt1 | contig 16272 bp, 14 predicted proteins | sample 1853481 | NCBI WGS metagenome assembly PVMK01 (sample SAMN08533507, study PRJNA380276) | Marine sediment metagenome, whole genome shotgun sequencing project.
GATACTCTTATTTCAGCTGAATCTAAAATTCATGGGATTCCGGTAGAATCTGTTCATTTTCATGAAGCCTCAAGCATAGATACTCTTGTGGATATACTTGGAGTTGGAATTGCAATTGAGGTTTTAGGTCTTTTTGACGAAGAGATTGTATCAATGCCAATTTGTGTTGGAGGGGGGACAATAACCTTCTCACATGGAACAATGACAAATCCTGCAAGTGCTGTTCTTGAAATTTTAAAAAATTCCAACTTGAAGATTCTTGGAAGTAAAATAAAAACTGAATTAACTACTCCTACAGGTGCCTGTATTCTGGTAAATTTAACAGACACTCCAATTGAGTTTTATCCATCAATGAAGATTGATTCTATTGGATATGGAGCAGGTAAAAATAATTTTGATAATTTCTCAAATACCCTAAAAATAGTAAAAGGAATTAAAAATGATTTTGAATCTGATTCTGTAATTATACTTGAAACAAATGTTGATGATGTTTCAGGAGAAATATTGGGAAATCTAATTGAAAAAATCATGCTTGATGGTGCCAAAGATGCTTCCATTTATCATGGAATTACAAAAAAAGGTAGACCGACAAATCTTATATCTATAATATGTGATTATGACACCCTTGATAAAATAACTGACACATTGATTACTGAGACTGGAACTTTAGGGATACGAATAACTTCCTCTGACAGAATAATTATTCCACGAACAATTCATGCAATAAAAATAACTCTAGATACTAAAACCTTCGATGTAAAATACAAATCCTCATCTTTTAAAGGAAAATCTACCTTTAAAATTGAATTTGATGATTTAAAAAAAATTGCAAACTATCTTGATAAGTCTATTAAAGACACAGAATCGTTGATTAGAAAAGAGATAGTAAAGAGGGAGGCCAAACATGACTAAACTTGAAAATTTGATTGAATGGTTTGAGGATAAACGTGGAGTTCTTGTAGCTCTTTCTGGTGGAGTTGATAGTGCATTAGTGGCATATGCTGCATTTCAAAAACTAGGTTCTTCAGCTATTGCAGTTACTGCTGATTACAAAACATTATCTCAAGAGGAACTTAAAACTGCAAAACAAATTTGTTCAGAAATTGGAATTTCTCAAATTCTTTTAGATTATAATGAACTTGAAAATGAAGAATTTGTAAAAAATGATTCTAATCGATGTTTTCATTGTAGGCAGGAATTAGGTATCCGTTTGGTGGATTTGGCAAATCAAAAAAATGTGGAATTTATTGTTGATGGTACCAATTTAGATGATTTAGGTGACTATCGACCAGGCATAGAGGCTCTAAAACAATGTGGAATTCGAAGCCCATTAGTTGAAAATAAGATAACTAAAAATGAGATCAGAGACATTGCAAAATCTGTAGGACTGTCTGTTTATGACAAACCCTCTAATTCTTGTTTAGCATCCAGAATTCCTTGGGGGCAAAAAATTACTTCAGAAAGATTACTGAGGATAGAATATGGTGAAACAATAGTAAAGCAAACTGCAAAATTAAAACAAGTGAGGGTACGAGATCTTAAAGGTATCGCAAAATTAGAAGTAGAAAAAGAAAAAATTTCAGTTTTGAGTAACGAAATAATTTTTGAAGAAATTACAAAGAAATTAAAATTAATTGGATTTTTAGATGTTATTATAGATCCAGAAGGATACAAACCAGGAAAAATAAATGTGATTGCTGATTGATTTATCTCGATAATGCCGCTTCCACAAAAATTCATGATGATGTATTAGAATCTATGATGCCATATCTTAAAGAACAGTATGGAAATCCTTCTTCAATTCATAGATATGGTCGCCTTGCTCACAAAGCAATTGAGAAAGCAAGAAAACAGGTTGCAAATTTAATTAACGCAGACCCTTCTGAAATATTGTTTACTTCTGGAGGAACTGAATCAAATAACATGGTTCTTTACGGAATAGCAAAAAAAAATCCCAAGTCTCGTATTATTACATCATCAATTGAACACGATGCTATTTTAGAGCCATGCAAAAGATTGGAAAAAGAAGGTTTTGATATAATCTATTTGCCTGTAAATAATTATGGGCTAGTAGATCCATTAATTTTAAAAAACAATCTTACTGAAAACACTTCCTTAGTATCTATAATGTTTGGTAATAATGAGGTGGGAACTGTGGAGCCAATTTCTGATTTTACCAATATTTGTAAAGAAAAAAATATTATATTTCATACAGATGCTGTTCAAGCTGCAGGTAAAATTTCAATAGATGTCAAAGATTTAGGCGTGGATTTACTCTCTATTTCTTCTCATAAAATTAATGGTCCTAAAGGAATTGGAGCATTATACATTAGAAAAGGAATATCTCTAGATCCTATTATTCTAGGTGGTGGCCAAGAAACTGGTTTACGTTCTGGAACCGAAAACGTAGCCAATATTGTGGGATTTGGAAAAGCATGCGAACTATCGGGAATTAATCTTGTGAAGAATATTTCTAAAATGAAAGAATTACGTGATTATCTTTCAAATAAAATAATGCAAGAAATTCCAGAAGTTGCCCTAAATGGCCATCCTAAAATTAGATTGCCAAATAATATTCACTTGACTTTTCTTGGTGTTAATGGAGAAGATCTTTTAATAAAATTAGATGAACATGGAATTGCAGCATCCACTGGATCTGCTTGTTCTGTTCAAATTCAAAAAGCATCTCATGTGCTTCAGGCTATGGGATTTTCACATGAACAAATTACTGGATCCTTACGATTAACTATTGGCATTTCTAATGATTTAGAAGAAATGGATAAAACAGTTGAAATATTAAAAAAAATAGTTAAAGAACTTCGTTCAGTTTCTCCATTTAAGGAAAAATATTCTTTTTAATTTAAAAGTTAAATTTTTAATTGAAACTTGTTTTTGGTGAATCCAACTGTAATTATAACTCCTAATAATAAAATCAAAGCAGTCAACGTCCCAAATTCTGGAATTATAGTGGTGCCAATTATTTCTATTTCATATGTGGATATTGGTTTTACTGATTTTTTTTCGTCAAAATTAATTGTAATTAATCTTGACTGGTCATTTGTTTCAGTTTCTTCATAAGGAAATTGAATATCATCAATTAAAATTATAAATGTCTCATCTTGACCATTGGGTTTTTCTGCATCTATTGATTCTCTTGGAAGTTTAAGAGAAATGGTTCCTTCATCTGGAGCTTCAATTATTACTAGTAAGGTGAAATTATCAGGCTCAAGAATAATGTCTTTAACTGTACCTCCTTTTATGGTATATTCAATATCAAAAGTACCTCCATTTGGAATTTCTACTTCAAAACTATCTGTGGTTTCTAAAAATTCTTGTTTTGGTGTAAAAGTAATTATTGATTCTGCAATGTTCCCTTGACCATAAGAAACTCTGACTACGTACTCTCCCTCATTTTTCCACAACGGTTTTTCTGCAATTATAGTATGAGAAAAACTACCATCTTGTGCTGGGAAAAATTGATCAATACCAATCATGTTTCCTTCGACCCAAATTTGAAGAATAATTGGAGTGTCTACAATTACTGTAGCTACTTCACCTGATATTACAATTGTATCTCCTTCATCATAATTTTCATCATCTGTTCTTACTATAAGAAACGGTTTTTCATCACCTTCAGCAAAAACTGGTAAAATGGAAAATGTAAATAAAATTAGAACTAAAAAAATCTTAGCCTTCATGAAAAGAATTTGTTATTATTTCTATATCTCCTTTACTATTAAAAATTAAAAAATGAAAAAAAGTTGTAGGTTTAGTATCTTGGCATAATACTTAGTCTTGATTTTGCAGAAACTGCAATTATTGAAATAATTGCTACTGCTAGAATCAAAGCTGCGATTGCACCAAATTCTGGGATTACATGTGTACCGATAATTTCAATCTCTTCAGCACCTGCTAGGAACATCACTGTGATTTCATTTCCATTAATTTCTACATCATCCCACTCTTCTCCATCAACAAGTACCATAAAGGCACCGTCAAGGACATTTTTGGATGGGTTTAATGTGATTGTTCCATCTTCATTTGCACTGATCATTACGATAAGGGAATTATCGTTGGTGTTTACCTTTGCACCATTCACTGTTCCTCCTGAAATACTATATGGTACACAATTATTTTCTACAGATAATTCTGATTTACCACATGTTTTACTTGGTTGTCCAGTAGTTGGTCTGGAATCTATTCCATTAACTAACTCTATCAATACTTTGTTGTTTTTCTCAGCACTTCCATAGTTGGCTTTAATGTAATATGTTCCATCATATTTCCAAAGATTTCCGGCTGTACTGAAAGTTGCTCTGAAATTTCCCATATCATCAACAGAAACTTGGTCTATTGTGATAATAGAATTCAAAGAACTAATCACAGCAATTGTTACTGGAACCCCAGGAACTACATTTGCTACACGGCCCTCTACAATAACTGAATCATTATGATCATATGTTGCTTTATCTGTCCAAAGTGAAATCGGAATATCCTCAAGCAATAATTGCCTTGCTATTATTCTGGGATCATCTGGTCCACAATCCGGACATGATAGTTGAGCATATGCTGATGATGCAGTTAAAGTACCGACTGCAGTCAAAATGGCTAGTAGCGCGAACGTCGTACGGTTGTTCATCTTGTATGCGATTCAAAAGAATCTCTATTTATGTATATTTAAAAAATGAAAAAAGTAATAGATCTAATATCTTGGCATAATACTTAGTTTTGATTTTGCAGAAACTGCAATTATTGAAATAATTGCTACTGCTAGAATCAAAGCTGCGATTGCACCAAATTCTGGTATAACTACACCATCAACAATTTCCACTTCGGCAGAAATTGTGTGTTCTCCTTGTTGAGCTGTTACTGTATAGAAACCATCTTGAGTCCATAATGGGCCTCCAGTTGTAAAATCTTTAGCAAATTCACCGTCAAGATTTGGTGTGATTTGATCAACAGATACTACATTACCATTAGGTGCGATAACCTTCAATGTAACATCTATGTTTGTTCTATCAGAATGTCCTGTTATTCCTATTGTGGTGGAACCTACAACTGCATTAGCTTTCATGGTGAGTCCTTTCCTGACAAGTTGCTCTTCTGGAACAAAGATACCTGTTTCCAAATTTGATTCTGTCATCAATGTCTCAACTGTCATCTCATTAATTACTTCCACTTCCACTGACATTGTGTATAATGAATTGTCATGTACACTTTGCATAGCAGTTATTGTATAGAAACCATTTTGTTTCCATAATGGACTTAATTTGAATTCTGTAGAGAACATTCCATTTGCATCAGGGGTTACCTGATCCACTGCTAATCTATTGAATCCATCAGGAGATGTCACAGTAAATGTAATATCTGTAACTTGTGATGCTGTTTGACCACGAACTAAGATGGTGTTTGATCCTTCTGATGCTTCTGCCGTCAAAGACATTCCCATAATTTGAGCAAAAACATCTTGTTGAATTGAAGATACTGATATTAGTGATAACGCCATTACGATTAGTGCAATTGACAGTGTTGAATTTTTCAAATCCATCTTGATTCAATACCATATATCTTGGTATTTATAGATATTTAAAAAATGAAAAAAAGTTGTAGGTTTAGTATCTTGGCATAATACTTAGTCTTGATTTTGCAGACACTGCAATTATTGAAATAATTGCTACTGCTAGAATCAAAGCTGCGATTGCACCAAATTCTGGGACTACAAATGTACCGATAATTTCGATCTCCTCAGCACCTGCTGGGAACGCTATTGTTAGAGTTCTATCTGTGGATGTTTTTGTTTCATCAAAGTCGACTTCTTCGCCATCAACTAAGACAAAGTATTCGTCATCCTCTTCCCCAATCAATGCATCAATCAAATCTCTTGGCAAGGTAATGGTAAGTTGACCATCATCTGTTGCATCAATTGCTATGATGAGAGAATTTGCATCTACATCAGGTGTAATTGAGATGAGCTTTCCACCTGTTATTTGATATCCTATCATAAAGTCAGTTCCAGATACTGCTACTCGAGTACCATCTGGTCCAGAAACTGTAGATCCTCCAAATGTAAATGTGGCTTGATCAGTTCGTTTGTCGGTTCCATAGAGTACTTGAACCGTATATTCTCCACTAGCTTTCATGAGATTTCCTCCTGCCGTGAACTGAGCGCTAAATGTTTTATCTGAAGCAGGCATTACCTGATCCAAAGCCACTCTATTTCCATTAGGAGCGAGAATATAGATACTAATAGCATATCCGAAAAGAGTTTCACTTATCTCTCCTGTTACCATGATTGCTTCACCCTCTGAATAGGATGTTTTGTCAGTAGTAACAACGATTGGTTGTACTATTTGTCCGAATGCTGGTGCCATTCCAATACTTGCAATCATGATCGCAAATAAGGCAAACACCGATAGATGAGTATTCATCAATTGTACGCCCAGATTTATCCTATTTAACGTTACGAAAAATATTATTGACTAAAAAGAAAAAACACTGACGAATTTCAGATTAGATATATATTAACCTGAAAGCGAATTTTTGACAGTTTGTGTGTATTATTTTCTGTTACATCTAATGTTCTTTGTGGGGGTATGACCCTTGGCAACTAAGAAAAACCAAGTTCTTGTACCTGATCACGTTTATGTTCCCAAACATGAAATAATGACTAAAAAAGAAGCTGAAGAAATTTTAAAAAAATATAATTGTAAACCAACTGAATTACCATTAATTTTTGTAAATGATCCTGCAATCATGGGACTTGGTGTAAAACCTGGGGATATGATAAAAATCACCAGAAAGAGTCCAACTGCTGGTCAGAGCAATTACTATAGATACGTGGTGGAAGTTTAAATGGTACATTCCTCAACTAAGCGTTGGCCAATAATTCAGGATATACTAAAAAGAGAGGGAATTGCCAGACAACATCTTAATTCATTTGATGAGTTTTTGGAAAGAGGTCTTCAAAGTATAATTAACGAAGTAGGACAAATAGAAATTGAAAATGCAGAATATCCTTACAAAATTCAATTAGGTAAAGTAAAACTTCAGCAACCAAGAATGATGGAACTTGATGGTTCTATTACTCATATTACCCCTGCAGAAGCTAGACTTCGAAATGTTTCATATGCTGCACCTGTGATGATGGAGGCAAGCGTAATAGAAGATGGAAAAATCTTAGAGTCTAGATTCGTGCACATTGGTGATGTACCAGTAATGGCAAAATCAAATGCATGTATTTTGAATAATTTTTCATCACAAAAATTAATTGAACATGGCGAAGATCCAAACGACCCGGGTGGATATTTTATCATTAACGGTTCTGAAAGAGTGATAGTTGGATTAGAAGATCTTTCTTACAACAAAATAATTGTTGATAGAGAAACTGTGGGAGGAAATATTGTTTTCAAAGCTAAAGTGTATTCATCAATTGTTGGCTATCGCGCAAAATTAGAATTGGTTATGAAAAGTGATGGACTTATTGTAGCTAGAATCCCAGGTTCGCCAGTAGACATTCCAGTTGTAATTTTGATGAGAGCACTTGGATTGGAATCAGATAAAGAAACAGCTGCAGCAGTTTCACTTGTTGAGGAAGTTCAAGATGAATTGGAAGGGTCGTTTGAAAAAGCTGCTGATGTTCCGACTTCAAAGGATTCAATTGTTTATATCAGCAAAAGAATTGCTCCTGGAATGTTAGAGGAATTTCAGATTAAACGTGCTGAGACTCTTTTAGATTGGGGGCTTTTACCACACTTAGGAAAACATCCTGAAAATAGAAAAGAAAAAGCACAATTTTTGGGAGAGGCTGCATGCAAACTACTTGAATTAAAATTAGGATGGATTTATCCAGATGACAAAGATCATTATGGAAATAAAGTCATAAAATTTGCAGGACAAATGTTGGCAGATCTATTTAGAACTGCTTTTAGAAATTTAGTTAGAGATATGAAATATCAATTAGAGAGATCTGGTCAAAAAAGAGGAATAAATGCAGTAGCTGCCGCAATTCGCCCAGGAATTATTAGTGATAAATTAAACAATGCCATTGCCACTGGTAACTGGGGAAGAGGGCGAGTTGGTGTTACTCAACTTCTTGACAGAACAAACTATCTATCAACAATTAGTCATTTAAGACGAATTCAATCTCCATTAAGCAGGACACAACCAAACTTCGAAGCAAGAGACTTGCACGCAACGCACTTTGGAAGAATATGTCCAAGTGAAACTCCAGAGGGATCCAATTGTGGTCTAGTAAAAAATCTTGCACTTTCAGGAATTATTTCAGTAAATATACCATCAGAGGAAATTGTTGAAAAACTATATGATTTGGGAACTGTCCACTTTTTTGATGCAAAAGATGATTTGAAAAAAGATGGAACCCGAATATTTGTTGATGGCCGTCTTATTGGATATTTCAAAGATGGTGGCCAATTAGCTGAATCTCTTAGAGACTTGAGACGAAATTCAAAGATTCATCCCTCACGTAGGAATTTCATTTCACAAATCAGACGTAGAGGGTGCCACTAAGAGACTTTATGTTAATTGTAATGCGGGTCGTGTCTTACGACCATTGATAATTATTATAAAGACAATAAATCATTACTTACCCAAGAACTCTGAGACAAGGTTTCAAAAAAACTGCTTTCTTGGAACGATCTACTGAGAATGGGTAGTACTTGAATTAATTGATGCCAACGAAGAGGAAAACTGCTACGTCACTTTAGATGATAAAGACACCAAGAAACATACTCACCTTGAAGTATCCCACCATCAATTCTTGGCGCAGGTGCCTCGATTATTCCATATCCAGAGCATAACCAATCTCTAGAAATACATATGAATCTGCCATGGCAAAACAAAGTTTAGGATTTTCTACACCGATGATGAACACAAGTACGTATGTAAGACAACATTTGATGCTTTATCCACAAACTCCAATGGTTAATACAAAAGCCATGAAATTACTTGGATTAGAAGACAGACCTGCTGGTCAAAACTGTGTTGTTGCTGTTTTACCTTTTGATGGTTACAACATTGAAGATGCAATTGTTTTGAATCAGTCTTCAGTTGACAGAGGTTTGGGAAGAACATTTTTCTTTAGGGTTTATGATGCAGAAGCAAAACAATATCCTGGTGGAATGCGTGATAGTTTTGAAATTCCAAATGCTGAAGATAATATTAGAGGATACAAGGGTGAAAAAGCCTATCGACTTTTAGAAGAAGATGGTGTAGTAGCTTCTGAATCAATTGTTAAGGGCGGTGATATCCTAATTGGAAAAACTAGCCCTCCAAGATTTATGGAAGAATATAGAGAATTTGAGTCAACAGGTCCTTACCGACGTGATACTTCAATAGGTGTAAGGCCATCAGAGACGGGAGTTATTGATACAGTTGTAATGACACAATCCAATGAAGGAGGAAAAATGTATAAAATTCGAGCAAGGGATATGAGAATTCCTGAGATTGGAGATAAATTTGCATCACGACATGGACAAAAAGGTGTTCTTGGCATTTTAGCAAAAGCAGAAGATTTACCTTATACTGCAGATGGTATTTCACCTGATGTTCTTATCAACCCTCATGCATTCCCATCTAGAATGACAGTTGGAATGATGATGGAATCCATCTGTGGAAAAGCAGGCGCTCTAAGAGGAAGTCAATTTGATGGGTTCTGCTTTTGTTGGTGAAAAAATTGAAGAAGTAAAACCTGTATTGGATGCTGCAGGTTTCAAATATTCTGGGAAAGAAATAATGTATGATGGAAGAAGCGGGAAATCATTCCCAGTCGAAGTTTTCATTGGAGTTGTTTACTACCAAAAATTACATCATATGGTTGCAGATAAAATACATGCAAGAGCTCGTGGACAAGTCCAAATGTTAACCAAACAACCAACTGAAGGAAGAGCTCGAGGTGGTGGTCTAAGATTTGGTGAAATGGAAAGAGACTGTCTCATTGCTTATGGTGCTTCAATGATTCTAAAAGATAGATTATTAGATGAATCTGATAAATCAGATGTCTTTGTTTGTGAAAGATGTGGACTAGTAGCTTATCATGATGTTAAACAAAGAAAATATGTATGCAGAGTTTGTGGTGACAAGGCTAAAGTATCATCTGTTACTGTTGCATATGCTTTCAAATTATTATTACAAGAGATGCAAAGTTTGAACATAGCGCCCAGGTTATTGATAAAGGAGAAAGTCTAATGTCGATTCAATCGATCAAAGCAATTGACGGAATAAGATTTTCTCTTTGGTCTCCTACTGAAGTTAGAAAATATTCAGTTGCTGAAATTACTGCACCTGAAACATATGATGAAGATGGTATGCCTGTTCAGGGTGGGCTAATGGATGGAAGATTAGGAACACTAGAACCTGGACAAAAATGTCTTACTTGTGGAAATACAGCTGCAAGATGTCCGGGACACTTTGGACATATAGAACTTGCAGAACCCATTTTACATATTGCATTTATAGATAACATCCACAAACTCTTACAATCTACCTGTCGCTCTTGTGCAAGATTAAGAGTTCCTCAAGAAGATTTGGATGAATTTCAAGCAATTAAAGATAAACATTTGGCTTATACTATATTTTCAGAAAAACGTATTCCAGAACAAATCATAGAAAAAGCGAAGAAAGCAAAAGAATGCCCCCATTGTGGAAAAACACAATATGAGTTGATATTTACAAAACCAACTATCTTTGTTGAAAAGACAGAGATAGGAGAACATAGACTACTTCCAATTACTATTCGAGAAAGATTCACTCAAATCACTGATGCTGATCTAAGTCTGTTGAATTATGATCCTGTAACTGCAAGGCCTGAATGGTTTATCTTGCAAGCTATGCCAGTAGCTCCAGTAACTGTTAGACCATCAATTATCCTTGAAACTGGAATTAGATCAGAGGATGATTTAACACACAAAATGGTAGATATTATCAGAGTTAACCAAAGACTCAAAGAGAGCAAAGAGGCAGGAACTCCTCCTCTTATCGTTCAAGATTTAGTAGACTTGCTACAATATCATGCAACTACCTATTTTGATAATGAAGTTTCTGGTATTCCCTCAAGCTCATCACCGTTCTGGACGACCTCTAAAAACGTTAACTCAGAGACTTAAAGGAAAAGAAGGAAGATTTAGAGGCTCTTTGTCGGGAAAGAGAGTTGACTTTTCAAGCAGAACTGTTATCTCACCTGACCCTAATTTGGATTTGTCTGAAGTTGGTGTTCCATTACAAATTGCAATGAAATTAACAATTCCTGAGATCGTAACTGACTGGAATATTGAAAGAATGAGACAACTTGTAATTAATGGTCCAACTAAATTTCCGGGTGTAAATTATATTGTTAGACCAGATGGGGTAAAAATTAGACTTGATTTTGTTGAAGACCGTTCCATCATTGCTGAAACACTTGAAATTGGATATTTGATAGAGAGACATCTATCTGATGGTGATATAGTCATGTTTAATCGACAACCATCACTTCACCAAATGTCCATTATGGCGCACTATGTTAAGGTATTACCAGGAAGAACTTTCAGATTACACCCATCAGTATGTCCTCCATACAATGCGGACTTTTGATGGCGATGAAATGAACTTACATGTACCTCAGAGTGAAGAAGCCAGAGCCGAAGCAATTCTATTAATGAGAGTTCAAGACCAACTAATTTCTCCAAGATATGGTGGTCCAATCATTGGAGCATTAAGAGACTTTGTTACAGGAGCATATCTTCTTACCAAGGATGACACTGTTTTGTCAATTGAAGATTTTTCAAATCTTGCAATGCTTGGTGGGTATTCTGAACAATTACCAAAACCTGCTACCAAAACAAAAGATGGCCCTGCATACACTGGAAAACAATTATTTTCACTGTTCTTGCCAAAAGACTTCAATTATGTTATTACCTCAAAATGGTCAAAAGGAACAAAAGGAGCGCCAAAAGATGTTGTAATTAAACAGGGTGAATTAATTAGTGGTGTAATTGACAAGGCCTCAATAGGTGCTGAAGAACCAGAAAGTGTGTTGCACAGAATTGCAAAAGATTATGGAAACGCAGCAGGAAAATCTTTCTTAAATTCAATTTTAATTATGGTAAAACAATACATCACTAATTATGGATTTAGTTATGGTTATTCAGATCTCGAAGTTCCTGAAAAAAGCAGACAGCAAATTCTAGATAATATTCAAGAAACATATGATGTAATTTCTGATTTAACTTCCCAATATGAAAAAGGCACTCTAAAACTAACTCGAGGAATGAAACCTGAAGAAGCTTTGGAAGCATACATTGTAAATGAACTAGGTAAAGCAAGAGATAAGGCAGGAAACACTGCTGACCAATCGTTAGACGAAACCAATGCAGGAAGAATAATGGCTACAACTGGAGCGAGAGGTTCTTCTCTAAACATTGGACAGATGGCAGGTGCTTTGGGACAACAATCAAGACGAGGAAATAGATTACACTCTGGTTATCATAATCGTGCTCTTACACACTTTAAAGAACATGATCCAAATCCAGATGCAAAAGGATTTGTAAAATCAAATTATAGAGAAGGTTTGTCTACACTAGAATTTTTCTTCCATGCCATGGGGGGAAGAGAGGGACTTGTAGATACTGCAGTTAGAACTCAGCAAAGTGGGTACATGCAGCGTAGGCTAATTAATGCTTTAGAACATATTCGATTAGAATATGATAGAACAGTTAGAGATCCACACGGACACATTGTTCAATTTTTGTATGGTGAAGATGGAATTGATGTAGCAAAAAGTGATCATGGTGAGGCTTTTAATGTAACTAGATTAATTGAATCTCAAACTATTATTGATTCAGGAAAAAAAGCAACAAAAGATGAGATTGAAGAAATTTCAAAAAAATACACCACGACATTTAATCCACGATTGAAACAACTTGTAACTGAGGGTCTTCTTGATTCAAAACTAAGCAAAAATGGAGTAACTATTGTTGGTAAAAAGGGGCTTCTTCTATACAACAAAGCCCAAGCAGAACCTGGTCAAGCCGTAGGAATCGTTACTGCTCAATCAATTGGTGAACCTGGTACTCAAATGACCTTGAGAACATTTCACTTTGCAGGAATTAAAGAAAGAAATGTTACGTTGGGTCTTCCAAGACTGATTGAACTAGTTGATGCAAGAAAAAAACCAGTTACTCCTACTATGGATATTTACCTTGATGAGGAATCAAAAAAATCAAGAGAAAAAGCCATTGAGGTTGCAAGAAATATTCTGCAAACAAACGTTTCTGATTTAATTGAAGAGAGTGAAACTGATTACAATACTGAAATCCGACTCATTCTTAGTCTGAAGAGATTAAAAAACAGAGGATGTTCTATTGGTGAAATTGAGGCTGCATTACAATCTAACAAAAAATTCAAAATAGAAACTATAGGAGAATTAATCACACTAAAGCTAGTTGAAGAATCAGATGCTCCAACAGTAATAGCAATTAGAAATAAAGTTCTCAAAACTACCGTAAAGGGGGTTCCTGATATTAAACGTGTAACTTTGGTTCAAAAGGATGATGAATGGGTAATTCAAACAACTGGTTCTAACCTTGCTAAAGTATTTGAGGTCAAGGGAATTGATAAGAAAAATGTCAGAACAAATAATGTATTTGAGATTGCAGGTGCATTGGGAATTGAAGCATCTAGAAATGCTTTGATTGATGAGTTAAACCATACTTTGGGAGACCAGGGATTAGAGGTTGATAATAGATACATTATGTTGGTATCTGATCTGATGTGTTCAAAAGGATACATGCAACAAATTGGACGACATGGAATTGCTGGAACTAAAGATAGTGTTCTTGCAAGAGCAGCTTTTGAAATCACAGTACCTACTATTGCTCACGCTGCTTTAGGTGGAGAAGTTGAACAACTAAAAGGAATTACCGAAAATGTAATTGTTGGAAGTAATATTCCAATTGGAAGTGGGACAGTCGACTTGTACATGCAAGTAAGTAAGAAAAAATAAAAAATTATGTGAAATACATGGCTGATGAAATATCTACATTGATGAGTAACAGTAAAAATAAGTCTGTTTTACTAAGATTAAGAAATAATAAAACTATCAAGGGAAACCTTTTAGATTTTGATGTTCATATGAATTTGACATTAGATGATGCTGAAGACATAACAGATGAAAAACCTGAGAAATTGGGAAAAATTCTTTTGCGAGGAGACAATGTCTTGATAGTTTCTTTACCAGATGAGAAATCATAAATAAGAAAAATCTACTGTAATTCTCAAAGATTAAATCATATAGATTCTTTATTTTATTTATTGCTGCAATTGTTTTTAATTTTTGCAATATTTTTTCTTCCAGCATACGCAGAACAAATTCCTGATTATGATAAACCGTATTCTCCAATTTTTACCGACAAACCTGTATATTCTTGGACTGATAAAATCAAAATTACTATTCTTGCTCCTAGTTGGAATACTGATAGACATTTGATTGATTCAATAGGGGATGATGAACACAATCCAATTAAAATTTCAACAGGCAGTCGTTCACTTGAGCCCTATAGATTTACTGAGACTGGTGTCAACACTGGAATATTTACAGCAGAGGTCACTTTAACTGGATTCTCTCATGATGCAGACGGCGATGGAGATATTGACACTATCCCTAGAACCTTGGGAAATGGGCCTACTAGTGGATTTTTAGAAGTTGACAGAGATTCTGCGATAACAATTTCTTTTGAATTTGCAGATGGTGTTGTATTGACTGAAACAGTCTTTACAACTTGGAATATAGGAAATATTCAATTTACTGAAGATAATTTTCTATCAGACAAATCTGCTGTAATTCGTGTAATTGATCCTGATCTTAATCTTAATCCTGAAGCATTGGACCAAATTCCTATCCAAGTATCTTCAGATTCTGATGCTGCTGGAATTGAAGTTACAGCAATTGAAACCTCAGAAAGTTCAGGTATTTTTGTTGCAACAATCACCTTTACCCAAAATTTGTCCTCTAGTGGAAATAGATTACTTGCCTTGCCTGAGGATGAAATTTATGCAAAATATGATGACCATACGTTACCTAGACCATACTCTACATCTGATAATTAGAAATTATACTTTGGCAAAAGTTTCCTCCTCTATTTCTTCCTTGGAGAAAATTAACAAATTCTCAAATTACTTTGACTGATAGTTCAGGCAACCCTCTAAAATCTTTTCAAGCAAACAAAAGAATTCAAATTGTTGGCTCAATTAAAAATGAACAACTCTTGATCAAAAATTTGTTTACTTTGATTCAGATAAAAGATCACAAATGACTCTGTAGTGTCACTTTCTTGGATGTCTGGTGAATTATCTGGAACCCAAAATCTAAGTGTTTCACAATCATGGCTACCCAAAAATTCAGGAACATTTCTCATTGAATCTTTTGTGTGGAATTCTCTAGAAGATCAAATAGCTTTGTCTCAATCCATATCCAGCTCTGTCATTATAGAATAATCAAAAGTATAATTTCTACGTGATTATTAAATACAAAATTACAATTTTACAAATGTGCTAGGAATTAAAGTAGGTATGCTACTAGTGGTAGCCGTACTATCTTTTACATCAATCTCAGAAATCTTCGCAGATGGTATCTTTGTAGAATTTGACAAATCTGAATACAATACAGGTGATACGCTAATCTTATCTGGATCAATTCCGGAATTTTCAATGCCAATAGTAGCAGTCAGTATCTATGATCCAAACGGTAAGATATTATCTGCAAATAATTTGGAACTTGATATAGATGGAACTTTTTCTAAAATAATTCCCTTGAATTCTCCGTTTTATGATATTCCAGGAAATTACAAAGTAAAAATCAATTATAAAAAAATAAGTCAAGAGGAGTTTTTTACTATTAGTGGCAATATTCCGCAACCAGACTCCATTCTAAAAGAGAAAACTAAACCTGAGATTATTTTGTTAGTCACTGATAAGGAGGTCTATACTGATGGCGATAATGTAAAAATTACTGGAATTGTATCATCACTTGAATCTCCAACTGTCTTAATAGGAATTTATGATCCGTTTGGAACTCCTGCAGGATTTTATTTTGGAACAATCGATAAAAACCTAGAATTTTCAACCAGCTTTCTTGTAAAAGCCGGAGTAAATTTCAAAGTTGATGGTGTATATTCTATTAAATCCCATTATGCCGAAACTGAAACTATAACTAATTTTGAATTTTATGAAGAAATTTCCAATTCATCTGACGACAATTCCAATTCATCTGACGACAATTCC
>PVMK01120330.1_pt1 | contig 16271 bp, 10 predicted proteins | sample 1853481 | NCBI WGS metagenome assembly PVMK01 (sample SAMN08533507, study PRJNA380276) | Marine sediment metagenome, whole genome shotgun sequencing project.
CATTGTGTACCGCTCAACGATCCCGATTGGCTCGAGGACGTGCTGAAAAAGCACGGCGATGAGATCGGAGCGCTGTTGATCGAGCCGATCATGGGCAACTGCGGTGGGATTCCCGCCAACGCCGAGTACCTCCGAGCTGCCCGCGAGCTGTGCGATCGGCACGACGTGGTGATGATCGTCGACGAGGTCAAGACCGGGTTTCGGGTGGCGCGAGGCGGCGTGCAAGAGCTCCTGGGGGTTCGAGCCGACCTCTGCACCTTCGCGAAGGCGATGGGGAACGGCTACCCGATCGCCGCGCTCGCAGGCCGTGAAGACATCATGCGGCGAATCGGCAGGGGAGTTGCTCACGGGGGCACCTACACGGCCCATAGCGTTCCGCTTGCGGCGGCGGAGAAGACGCTCCAGATCCTCGACGAGACGGATGCACTCGAGCGCATCGAAGCGTACGGCCGGCAGCTGCAGGCCGGCCTCGGAGAAGTCCTGAAGGCCCACGACGTTCCGCACGTGTTCGTCGGACACCCGTCGATGGCAGGGCTCTTCATCACAGACAGCATGCCGAGCAACTACCGCGATTGGGCGAGGAGCGACTACACGTTCTATGGCGCTCTGGCGGAGAAACTCCACGATCGTGGCATCCTGTGCGAGCTCGACAATCGCGAGCCCTGGTTCATCTCGGCCGCCCACGACGCGGCCTGCCTGAAGGAGACGGTGGAGGGTTTCACGGCCGCGCTCGAACTGACCCTCGCCGAGCGCAAGAGTAAGAGATAGGAACGTCCGCATGACCGGAGTCGAAGGATCGAATCTTCGCGGCCCGACCCTCGTGGGCGCCTTGCTTGCTCTCGCCGTGGCCTTCTCGGCCTGCGGAGCAGGCGACGATCCCGTTGCAGCTGTACGCGCGCTCCACGCGAAGAATCAGTTCGCGGCATCGCTCGCACCGTTGCGGGCGCTACTCGACGAGAATCCGGACCAGCCGGAGGTAAACCTGCTGCTGGGCAAAGCGCTGATCAAGACCGGCGACAGCTCCAGCGCGATCTGGCCGCTCCGCCGCGCGCTCGAGTCCCCCGATCACGTCGTCGAAGCAGGTGTCTTGCTGGGGCGAGCCGAGCTCGCGAGCCGCACGCCGCGCGACGTGCTCAACGCCGTCGACCACGTGCTCCGGGTGGAGCCCGATAACGTCGAGGCCCTCGGGATCCGCGCGCAGGGCTATCTGAAAGGCCAGCAGTACGAAGAAGCGCTGGCGGATCTCAACCGCGTGGTCGAGATCGATCCTGGAAATCTGAACGGCCTCGTGCCCCGGGTGCTCGCGCTGATCGAACTCGATCGGATCGACGAGGCCGAGCAGGCGCTCGTGACCGCGAATGAGATACTCGCCGCGACCGACCGGGAGCTGGGCCCCTCGGTCAAGGGCCGCCTCTGCGTGGCCAACGCGATGTTCGCGCTCGAGAAGGGCGATCTGGAGCACGCGAGCGAGCTCTACGAGGAATGCCTGGAGACCTACCCGGCGGACCGGTTGGTGATCCTCGAGGCCGTCGACTACTTCGACCAGCTGAACGACCCCGAGCGAGCCACCGAGACACTCCGGCAGGCGTTCGAACAGAGCGGAGATTCGTACTTTCGCGTCGCTCTCGCTCGCCGCATGGGTCGGCTGGACGACGAGGAAGAGCAGGAGCGACTGCTACGCCAGGAAGCCGAGGAGCAAGCTTCCTCCCGGGCGTGGTTCGCACTCGCCGACTTCTACGTCGTCCGCGACGATTTCGACGCGGGAGTGGCGGCGTTCGAGAAGGCACTGGCGGCGGAGTCCAGCCCGGCGCCGATGATTCGCTTCGGATACGTCGACACGCTGATCCAGGCAGAGCGGTTCGAGGACGCCCGGCGAGAGCTGGACTCGATCGAGCTGGAGAACATGAGGGATCTGTTGGAGGGGCGATTGCTGCTCGCGACCGGCGATCCGGAGGGAGCTCTGCGCGCCTTCGAGTCCGGCATCCGGCTCTGGCCCAACAACTTCGGCGCCCGCTTCCTCGCGGGTCAGGCAGCGGAGCAGATCGGCGACTTCGACCGGGCGATCGAGGAGTACCGTGAGGCGCTGCGGCGCCGGGGTGAGCAGGGGGCGACCGACGCGGCGCTCTACCTCGCCAGGATCCTCGCCGCGAAGGGGGCGTACCAAGGGTCTTTCACGTCCCTCCACACGTCCCTCACGTCTTCTCCGAACAACCCCAAGACCCTTCTGCTGATGATTCATGTGGCAGACGAGCTCTCGCAGCCGAAGCTCGTCGCCCAGAGCATGGCTCGGCTGGTCACGCTCGATCACGCCGCCGAGGCGATGGTCCAACAGATCGCGATCCTCGCGAATCGCTCGGGGCGCCAGGCCGCGATCGATTCCGCCGTGAAGTCCGGGCTGGACCTGACCGAACCCGTGAACGCGGTCGCTCTACGCGCATTGCTCGACGAATATGCAGCGCTGGCGCAGCACGACGAGGCCAAGGCCAGGATCGACGCCGCCCTCGAATTGCATCCCGACGCTGCGGCGTTCCACGCCCTCCGGGCGCGCGTGTTGCTGGCCGCCGGTGGAGGCGTGGAAGAAGCGCGCGAGTCGTGCGAGCGCGCGCTCGAGCTTGACGCGGAGCATGCCTGGGCGCTCGTGGGGATGGCGGAGGTGATGGCCCGGGAAGGCGCGCGGGACGAAGCGATTGCGCTCTACGATCGAGCGTCGGTCGCCGACCCCGACGAGGTCGAGTACGAGCGGGCGGCCATCGCGTTGCTTCAAGCCATGGGGCGAGTGGAGGAGGCGGAGGCTCGCCTGGCGGCGCTCGTCGTGCGAAATCCCCGCGACGCACGCGCCGCCTTCGCGCTCGCAAAGAGCCTTGCCGAGCGCGGGGGCGATCTGGACCGCGCACTATCGTACGCGAAGCGAGCGGCCTACTTCGTCGAAGTGCCCGAGGCCCAGGAGTTGCTCGGTCAGATCCATATCCAGAGAGGCGAGTACGATGCCGCCGTCGAGGCCCTCACCGCCGCGGTCGAGTCACGACCGGATGCCACGAGTGCGCAGTACCAGCTCGGTCGGGCCCTCTCCGGCAAGGGCGAGTCGGCGCGAGCGAGAGAGGCATTCGACGCCGTCATCCGTGCCAATGGCGCCGAGGCCGAGCGGGCACGCACCGAAATCTCCCGCCTCGACCAGACCGGCACCCAATAGCCTCCGAGATCTGCCGATCGAATCCGAGGATTGCCCTTGCTCCCCGGAAGGGCCGGCGGCCGCCGACGGATTCATGAGCTCACGCTGCAGCTTGCTCGGGACGTCGCGGGCGTTCATCCAGGCGCGCGCGGCTGCGGGGTCCTCACGGCCCCACTGTCGCAGGAGGGGTGCCAGGGTCCTCCTTTGCAGCGGCTCGTCGTGAATCCGCTCGGCCCATCCGACCGCACGCCGGACCGAGGTGCGAGACAGATTGCGCGCGAAGACAGCCACGGCGGGATCCAGGGCTTCGGTCGACGGCGCAGCGAGCAGCCACGCCCGCGCGTCCTCGGGAGCTCGGCTCCACCATCGGCTGAAGCCCGCCTCGACAGCGTCGTCGACCCCCTCGCCGGGAGGTAACGAGAAGAGCCACTCGAAGAGCAGCTCCGGCTCGTGGTTGTCCACCCAGCGACGCGCGATCGTCTTCAGCGCCGGCTGGGCGTAGTCGAACTGCCGGTGTGCCTCGTAGAAGGCGGTAGCGTCGCCCGGGTCGTACTGCGCCAACGCGCCCCCCGCAGTCAGAAAGGCGGTCACCTTCGCCTGGTTGGGTGCTTCGACCGGCACATCTTCCGCCCACCTCACGACGGCCTCAGGACCACCGTCCAGGAGCTCCGCGAGGAGCACGCCGATGGACCGCGAGCGTTCGCCGCCCGCCGGTTGCGAGAACAGGTACTCCGTGAGGCCGGCCGTATCTTCGCTGCGCGCCCAGCCGCCGATCCAGTACGCGTGAAGCTCTTTGCGAAGGGCCGGCTCCATTGCGCCGAAGGCCTCGGCAGCGCCCTCCGGGTCGCGGAAGGCCCACGCGAAGATCGCTTTTCGCACGAGCGTACTGCGCCACGGGCCCGGCCACGCGTCTGCCCAGGCGAACGCTCCCACCGGATCGAACCGGCACCAGGCGAGCATGAAGAGCCGAACCTCACCCTCGGTCACCCCGCGGCGCTGCTGCTCGAGAACCGCGACGGCGGCGTCGATGTCCCGCTCGTCGAGCTCCTGCAACGCCTCCGCGACGCGATACGCGCGAATCAGAACGTCGCGATCGCGCAACGCCTGTGAAAGGCGGTCGGCGGGCTCGCCTCGCATTTCCGAGCGTGACTCCGAGCGCGACTCCGCATTGAGCTGGTGGCCGACGACCCCTGCCGCGCCAAGCGTCGCCAGCCAGAGCGCGGCAATCAGCAACTTCATAGATGGAATGTCCTTAACAAGTAACGGCGGTACGCCTGCGGCGGGGGCCGAAAAAGGGAGTAATCGTGTAGTATAATCGGCCGGTTCAAGCTGGGGTACCGATTCTGCCGAACCACAAGCGACTTCTGTCTTTCGGCATGCTCGCTTTCTTACTGGTCACTCTCGTCCAGGTGCCGAGCCTCGCACGGGCTCAGGACGAGCCGAGCGGATCAACCGCCAGTACCGACGCGGAGCCCGACGGCGAACCCGAGGCTGCGGCCAGCGACGCCCGGAAATCCACCGGCGGGCGCAGCGGCGACATCCAGGAGGTGATCCAGGTCGAGGGCGTCCGGGCCGCGGGACTCAAGGAGGTGCCGATCTCCGTCACGAGTTTCGGGGCATCGGACATCCAGAACCTGCGCATCCAGAACGTCGCGGACCTGTCCGCCTACACGCCGAACCTCGAGATCAACACGGCCTTCGCTGCCTCCAACCCCACGCTGTTCATCCGTGGGGTCGGGCTGAAGGACTACAACTCGAACTCCACGGGGGCGGTGTCGATCTGGCAAGACGGCATCATGATGAACTCGCCTGCGGCGCAGCTCTTTGGGCTCTTCGACGTCGAGAGCGTCGCGATTCTGCGCGGACCGGTCGTCGGCGGGCGCAACGCGTCCGCGGGGCAGATTCGAATCAACACCTTCAAGCCCAACGGAGAGTGGACCTCCGATGGCAGCTTCACCTATGGCAATTACAACCTGCTCGAATTCGACGGCGCGCTGGGATTCCCGATCCTTCCGGACTTCTTCAACGACACGCTCTCCGCCCGGCTCGCGGTCACCACCTCGTTCCGGGACGGCTACACGAACAACACCTGCGCGAACTGGGACCCGGAGAGCCACGGCTTCCTGGAGTCGACCGAAGACGGAATGAGAGCGTTCTACGAGCTTCTGGAACCCTTTGATCGGGGCCCGGAATTCAAGCAGAACCAGCGCTACATCTACAACAATTTCGACGCCGTCGAGCAGTACAACGCGGCCCTATCACAAGAGAGCAGGATCAACGAGATCCTTGTTGACGGCGAGAAGGTGGGAAAGCAGGCCTCCCGCTTCCGAATCTGGCAAGACAAAGCTTGCCTCCTGGACAACCCGGGCAGTCTCATCACCGGCAGGGGTGCGACCAACAATAAGCCGGAGGGTACGTTTGATGCGCAGACGAATATCGTGCCGCTCTCGGCCTTCCAGGGCCTTCAGAAGACCTACAACAACATCGAGTCCTATGCGAGCCGGTTTCAGCTGCTGTGGGAGCCGGGCGAGAGATGGAGTTTCCTGGGGAACTTTCATTGGGCAGCGAATCGCGGCGACTCCTTCCACCTGCAGCCCGTCAGCGCGAGGCCCGTGCCCTCCAATTCCGAAGAATTGATCACTGAATCCCCCGGCTTCTGGCAAGCGGCCAAGGACAACGGCTTCAGCGAGATCAATCTACCCGTCGCTCCCTTCGAAAAGAGAGTGCCGCGAGGTGGCCTCGCCTTCTTGAAAGACGGAACAGGACAGGGGTTCGCAGGAGGCGATATCTTCAACGGTTTCTACGGCACCGACGGGAAAGAGAATCTCGATCTGATGGGCTGGAGCGTAGACGGAAGCTACGAGCCCGACTGGGGCCGCATCGTGTACATCGGCGGCATGGAGTTCGCCAAACGAGACCTCCTCGATGAGGGCGGCGGATGCCCGTGCACCGATCTCGAGGCGGTCATCGACGACGAGACCTGGCAGTTCTCGAACGATTTGCGGGTGCTGGGCGGTGGCTACGGCTTCGACTGGACGCTCGGCCTCTTCCAGCTCCACGAGGACCTCAATTCAAACAACCTCTTCCCGTCGAGCGTCAAGTTCGAGATCGAACAGGATTACCAGCAGATCACCAATGCGTGGAACCTGGCCGGCGACCTCCACTACGACTTCCTCGAGGACGGGGCCTTTCGTTGGCTGTACCAGATCAGCTTCGACGGCGGGCTTCGTTACAACTGGGAGGGGAAGGAGTTCACCCTCGCGGCCAAGATCAGGAAGAACGTTACGGACCGAGAATTCGAAACCATCCCCGCGGAGACGGTCAGGGGATTCTGGCACGGCCCGGCAGGGGAGGCGACGCTCTCCATCGCGCCGCTCGAGAACGCCCGCTTGTATGGGAAGTTCACTCGCGGTCTCAAGGCGGGCCACTTCAACGCCGCCCTGACCGTCCAGCCCGCATCGGTACCCTGCCAGACAGGCGAGACACCCCCCTGCTTTTCAGACACGGAGTCGGAGGCCAAGCAGTCTCTCAGCCCGGTCGCGCCCGAGAGCGTCTACGCCGTGGAGGTCGGGCTGAAGTCGAGCTGGTGGGAAGATCGGCTGGAGCTGAACGCGGCGTTCTTCCGCTACTGGTACGAGGATCTCCAGGTCTTCGACATCGTGAACGAATTCGGTGCCCTCCCCACCCAGCAGCTGCTGAATGCGGACGCGGACGTGCTCGGCGCGGAGCTCGATCTGACCTTCCGGCCGATCGACGGATTGCTGCTGCAGGCGGGCGTCGGTTGGCTCGACACGGCTTTCAGGGAGTTCCTCGTCGAGAAGCAAGCTGTGGAGCCGAGCGGCCGCGGCGGAATTCCAGGCAAAGTCGCCACCTTCAGCTACGAGGGCAACCCGCTGATCGCCGCGCCGAGGTGGAGCCTGAGCGGCTACACCGAGTACGAGCTGCCCCTGTATCGCTGGGGGAGCCTGATTCCGTCTTTCAACTACAGCTTCAAGACTCGGACCTATCTCGACGCGACGAAGGCAGAGTTGATCTCGCAAGAGCCCTTCTGGCTCTTCGGCGCGCGCCTCGCGTACCGCACTCCGGGCGGTGCCATCGAGGTGGCCGGCTGGGTCGAGAACTTCATGGACAAGCGGTACAAGATCGACTCCTTCGACCTGGCTCGGCAGTTCGCCCAGATCAGCGAGGTCTGGGCGGAGCCTCGGATGTTCGGCATCACGGTCTCGTACGCGTTCTAGCTGCGGGATCAGTTCCCCACCGAGTAACCCAGGGCTCGCAGCTGCTCGAGCTCTTCCTCATCGATTCCAACCTCGGGCGCCGCGCCCCAAGGTGAGGTGCCTTCGAGGTAGGTCTTTGCGAGCTGCCTCATGCGCTTGAGCGTCTCCGGCTGCTCTTCGCTCAGGTCGTTCTGTTCCCGAGGATCGGTCGATCGATCGAACAGCTGGCCACGCCCGCCGGCGGAGGCCCCGATCAACAGCCTGAAGTTTCCCTCGCTGACCGAGACCATGGGGAGCTCGGGCTTCGTGGTTCTCGCCCAGTTCTGATCGATGTGGGCGAAGCGCGGCGTCGACCGGGGCAGCGGGCTGGCTCCCTCGGCCGCGGCGAGCAGCTCCGGCAACCGGGAGCGGCCATCGGGCTCGATCAGGGAAGGCAGCTGGAACAGATCGAGCAGCGTAGGCCAGAGATCTACGTTCTCGGTGGGTGTCTCGACCACTACGGGCTCGCTCAGCCGGAACGGGAAGCTCAGGATGAGCGGTGTCGTGGTGACCTCTCCGTAGACGTTGCGCGCGTGGCCCTCGCGGCCGTGCTCCCCGAACGCCTCTCCGTGATCTGAGGCCAACACGATCAGTGTCTTGTCGCGCAATCCGCGGCGGTCGATCTCATCGATGAGACTGCCGACGACGCGGTCCTCCCAGCGGATCGAGTTGTCGTAGATGGCAGAGTACGAGGTCCCGAACAACGCCGTGTCCTCGTCGTAGACGTACTGATGCAGGTCCATCAGGTGCACGTAGAGGAAGAACCGTTGGTCGCCGTGGGTTCGCAGGAATTCCACGGCGGATCGGACCGTGTCCTGATCCGTGCCCGCCATCCCCAGAGTCGGCTTCTCGCGGCGCACCGAGGGCGAGAGGCGCCGCGGCTTCGGCGTATGGTAGACCTCGAAGCCCTGATGGAAGCCGAACTTCGGGGCGATCCAGCCGTTGCGCCAGAGCGCGATCGTGCGAAAACCGGCTTCGCTCAGGATCTCCGCAGGCATCAACGCGTCCTTTGAGATTCCCTGAGGGGAGCGCGTCACGCCGGTACGTGCGGGGTAAAGGCCCGTCCAGAGCGAAGCCATCGAGCACTTGGTCCAGGAAGACTGCGCCAGGTGCTCCGCGAAGCGGACTCCGGTGGCAGCCAGGCGGTCGATCGCCGGGCTCGTATCGCGAGAGTAGCCGTAGACGCCCAGGCGGTCGGCTCGCAGGGTGTCGATCAGGATGAAGAGTAGATTGACGTCGTCGCGCTCGTGGAGCTTGGCGATGTCGGTTGGGTCGCCCAGGGGTCGCGGATCGCCGGCGATTTCGACCTGGGTCGCCAGGAAGCCGACGATCAGCACGCCGCCGGCGACGACATAGAACCAGACGGAGTCGGTCCAACGTTTCCAGCGTGACGACCCGGACATTTCCGACGGTAGGCCTCCTGATCTTGAAGCGCGGGTGGCGCAACCAGGCGCTCAGCATGATCAATCGCCGCGCAGAGCGCAAGCAGTCGAGACCACTCCAGCCGTCGGGGGACCGGCGAGGGTTAACAGAAGCGGGGCTTTGCCCTGGCTGCCCCCGTCAGCCCCCGGCCGGCGCCGGGAAATCCTCGAGGATCAGGGCAACTGCTTTCCGGAGGGTCTCTTCCGAGTCGTCGGACTTGGACAGGCGCTTCGACGCCCAGCCGACCCACACGGCTTGACGGGTCGTGCGGTCGTAGAACTCGAGGGCGAGGGTGCCCTCGATGTAGGTGTAGGTGCGCACGGACGATCCGCCGTACCAGGCGCCGCCCCCGTAGCCCGAGTAGAAGGTGGACGAACGCCCGGGCGTCGTCTCGGTTCGCACCTTCTGCTGACTGCCGATCCGGAACGAGACGACGAGATCCGTGCTGCTCAACGATTCCGCGCGTCGATATCCCTTCGCGAGGAGACCGGCGTCGACGGCGCTCCGGATCCGCCCTTCGTCGATGGGGCTGATGTACTCGCCGTGGGTCACGCCGGGAGACGGACCCATCAAGGGATCCTCACTGATCCAGGCGAAGCTCCGGTACTTCGCGAAGTCCGCCCCAGGATCGAAATCGTGCTCGGTGCGGATGGCACCCGCGCACGCCGTGAGGGCGAGCGCGCAGCCCAACGCGCAGACGGCCTTCGCAGGAAGGAGATCGACTGAAGATCTGAAGTCCACGGAGAATCCTCCAAACGAGCGCGGTTGGCGCCGGAGAATGCCTGAGACGCGGACGGCAATGCAACGCCGCTCGGCGGGGCGAGGGAATAATCCACGGGGTGTTGACAAATCGCAGGCCAGCTCGGAATATCTCCACTCAGCGTGGAAATTGCTCTCCGGAGACCGCCATGGGACGCAAGAACCTTCGAGCCGTGCGGCGCGCCCGATCCTGGACGCCTGTGAAGAGATGGTGCTGGAGGAGGGGCTCGCGTCCGCCTCACTGGCGCGGCTGGCCGGCCGGGTGGGCCTCGACCGCACCACACTGCACCACTACTTCCGGACCCGCTCGGAGCTGCTCGGAGGGCTCGTCGAGCGAATCGTCGACGGGTACCTGGCCGAGGTGCGCGAGGTGCAGGCACAGCACGGATCGGGCGCCGACGTGGCCGAGGTCCTCGACTTCCTGCTGAGCCCCGACTTCGCCTGCCCCCACTACGACCGGCTCGTGGACGAAATGAGCGCCGCTTCGTACGAGGACGCCGAGGTGCGAAAGCAGCTCCGGCGCCTCTACGCGACGCTGGAGGAGTTCACGATCTCGTTGCTCTCGAAGGCCGTGCCCGATGGCGCGACCGAAACCGTGCGCGAGACCGCCTACACGATCTACGCCCTGATCGAAGGGGCCTATCTGCTTCGCGCGTTGGGTTTCCCGGACGACAGACTGCGCGCCGCCCGACGCACCGCACATCGCCTGGTCGAACAGCTTCAGAACGAGGCCCGGATCGCACGAGCCTCGGAGCCCTCGCAGACCATGAGCAAGGAGACGCGATGACGCGACTGACTCCCTTCCATTCGCGAACATCCGCGCTCAACCAGGGGCAGCGCTGGGAAGATTGGGAAGGGTTCCTGGTCGCCACCATGTATGGCCTCGATCCCCTGGTGGAATACAACGCGGTCCGCCTCGGGTGCGGGCTCTTCGATGTATCCCCCCTGCACAAGTACGAAGTTCGTGGACCCGGCGCCAAGGCACTCCTCCAGCGCATGGTCGTACGCAACCTCTCGCCGTCTCGCCCGGGCCGCGGCTTTTACACCGTCTGGTGCGACGACGACGGAAAGGTCGTCGACGACGGTGCGGTGTTTCACGTCGCCGAGGATCATCTCCGCCTGACATCGACTCTTCCCAGCCTCGAATGGCTCGCCGACAGCTCCAAGGGGTTCGACGTCACGATCGAAGACGTGTCCGAAGAAGTCGTGGGCATCGCCATCCAGGGACCGACTTCCCGCGATCTCCTGCAGAAGCTGACGAGCGTCGACCTGGCAAACCTGAAGTTCTGGCACTGCACCGACGCCGACGTGAGCGGCTCGCCGGCGTTGATCTCGCGGAGCGGCTACACCGGCGACCTGGGCTTCGAGATCTTCGTGAGTTCCGACGACGCCGAGAAGATCTGGGACTCGGCGATGCAGCTGGCCCCGGATTACCAGTTGCGTCCCTGCGGCCTGGTCGCCCTCGACATGACCCGGATCGAAGCCGGGCTGCCGCAGCTCGACGCCGAGTTCATCTCGGCCAAGCAGACCCTCTTCGAGGTCCAGAAGATCTCGCCGCTCGAGCTGGGGCTCGGCTGGATGTGCAAGCTCGGCGGCGACTACTTCGTCGGACGCGATGCGCTCATCGACGAGAAGGCGAGCGGAAGCTCCCGCTGGAACACGGTAGGAATCGAGCTCGACGTCACGTACATCGAGAAGTACTTCCGCGAGTTCGGCATGCCCCTCCACCTGCCCACTCGCTCGTGGAACGAGCCCGTGCCGATCTACTCGGACGAGGCACAGGAAGACCTCATCGGCCGAGGCACCAGCGGCATGTGGTCGCCGCTGCTCAAGAAGTACATCGTGATCGCGCGGGTGCCGCCTCGGCATGCAGCGCTCGGCTCGCGCTTCTTCATCGAGGAGATGATCGAAGCGAGGGCCTATTCGATCCCGGCCAAGGTGGTCGAGATGCCGTTCTTCGATCCGCCCAGAAAGAGGGCCTGAAGGCCCCCACCTTCGCGACAGGAAACCGAACCATGGCAGAAGCGTACGATGCGATCATCGTCGGAGGCGGACACAACGGCCTGACCTGTGCGGCGTATCTCGCCAAGGCGGGGCGGAAGGTGCTGGTGCTGGAGCGCCGGCACGTTCTGGGTGGAGCAGCCGTCACTGAGGAGATCTATCCGGGCTTCAAGTACTCGGTGTGCTCCTACGTGGTCAGCCTCCTGCGCCCCGAGGTAACGCGCGAGCTCGACCTGGGCCGGCACGGTCTGCAGATCATTCCCCAGGAGTTCGTCTATCTGCCCATGGAAGATGGCGATTACCTGGTTACACACTCGGATCACCACAAGACCCGTGAGGAGTTCCGACGCTTCTCGAAGAAGGACGCGGATCGAGCCGGGCAGTTCGAAGACTTGATGTATCGCATGGCGTTCGCCATCAAGCCCATTCTCGGGTACAAGCCTCCGAACCTGGCGGCCCCCAGCCTCCGCGACCTCGCCACGCTGAAGGATTTCGGCGGACACCTGCGCGGCCTCGGCAAGGACACGTTCCACCAGCTGACCAAGGTGATGACGATGAGCGCCGACGATTTCGTCGGCGAGTACTTCGAGACTTCGATCATCCGTGCGATGCACAGCCTGAGTGGCGTGATCGGAACGATGCTCGGCCCGAAATCACCGGGCACCGCCTACGTGCTGCTCCACCACTACATGGGCGATCTCGATGGCGCATTCTCGGCCTGGGGGGCCCAGAGAGGCGGCACGGGCATGGTGAGTGAAGCCATCGCGAGTGCAGCCCGGGAGCACGGCGCAGAGATCCGGGTCAACGCGCCGGTTTCGCAGATCATCATCAAGAACGGCACCGCCGTGGGAGTGGCTCTGGAGAACGGCGACGAGCTCTACGCCAAGACCATCGTGACCGGCTGCGATCCCCACGTCTCCTTCCGCAAGCTCGTCGAAGAGAAGGAGCTACCGGGCGACTTCGTCCGCGCCATCGACAACTTCAAGTTCCGCGGATCGTCGGGCAAGGTGAACATCGCCCTCGATGGCCTGCCCCGGTTCACGGGCATGGAGGATCCGCGTTTCATGAGCGGCGCGATCGACATCTGCCCCAGCACGGACTACGTGGAGCAGGCCTACGACGACGCCAAGTACGGCGGCTTCTCGAAGCGGCCCGCCATGGAGATCTGCATCCCGTCGATCAACGATCCGACGATGGCTCCCCCTGGAAAGCACATGATGTCGATCTTCGTTCAGTACTGCTCCTACGACATGGATCAGTACGGGAACCGGGACCAGCAGCGAGAGGCCTTCGGCAACGCGGTCATCGACACCGTCCAGGAGTTCTGCCCCAACATCAAGGACATCATCCTGCACAAGCAGGTCCTGACGCCGTGGGATCTGGAGCAGCAGATCGGCCTGACCGAAGGCAACATCTTCCACGGCGAGCTGACCCTCGATCAGCTGTTCTTCGCGCGACCCGTGGCGGGCTACGCGGACTACAAGACGCCGATTCGCAACTACTGGCAATGCGGCTCGGGCGCCCACCCCGGCGGTGGCATCATGGCCATGCCCGGCAGGCTGGCCGCGAAGGAGATCCTCGGCGGGCGGCTGGTCAGCTAGGCCGCGGCCGCTCCGACGAGGGCCGGCGGATTCTCACGAGCCGGCTTCACCCGATGGACACAGGAAAGAACGCCTTGGGCAACTACGACGCGATCATCATCGGAGCGGGACACAACGGGCTGGTCGCCGCAGGCTACCTCGCCAAGGCCGGCCGCAAGATCCTGGTCCTGGAGCGGCGCGCCATCGTGGGCGGAGCCGCCGTCACCGAGGAGATCCTGCCCGGCTTCAAGGTGTCTAGCGTGGCCGACGGCAGAGGCTACCTCTCGGACGCCGTGCGGAGCGATCTCAAGGTGGACTCCCACGTAGAGACGATCGATTCGGAAGTGGTCGCCTTCTGTCCGCAGCCCGACGGCTCCCAGCTGACGATCTACCGCGATACGGCGAAGACCGTCCAGCAAATCGCGCGATTCTCCCGAGCCGATGCCGAGGCCTACCCGAAGTTCATCGAGCTCATGCAGGCCCTGGCCGGAATCGTGGGCGCGCTGGGGCACACGACGCCGATGGATCTCCCCGAGGTGACCTTCGGCGACCTGCGCGGCCTGGTTCGACTGCTGGGCCCGGGACGCAGGCTCGGCCGCAAGCGGATCCCGGAGCTGCTGCGAATCCTGCCCATGCCCACCTCGGACATCCTGAACGAGCACTTCGAATCCGATGTGGTGAAGGGTGCAATCGGCGCGAGCAGCGCCCTCGGCGTGTCGATGGGCCCGCAGGAATCGGGCACCGCCTACACCATGCTGCACTCGTGGGCCTTCAGCGGAAACGGCCTGTTCCGCTCCGCCGGAGTCGTAAAGGGCGGCATGGGCGCGCTCTGCGACGCGATCGCAGCCGCGGCGATGGGCTTCGGCGCGGAGATCCGGACGGATGCACCCGTCGCGCAGATCCGGGTCGAGAACGGCCGCACGACCGGTGTCGAGCTCGAGAGCGGCGAAGAGATCGCTGCGAGCACGGTGGTCTCGAACGCCGATCCCCGCACCACGTTCAACCACCTCCTCGACCCGCGGACGTTCGGAGCAAAGCTTCAGCACCACGTGGCGAGCATCAAGTACGGAGGCTCGGGGCTGCGCATCCATCTCGCGCTGAGCGGACTGCCGCAGTTCACCTGCCTTTCCGACGCGGACGGCGACGATGACGCTTCAGCGCGGCTCGGCGGACCGATCCAGATCGCCCCCTCGCTGGATTACATCCAGCGGGCCTACGATTGCAGCAAGTTCGGCAGGTTCTCGGACTCACCCCACCTCGACGTGTTGATTCCGTCCGTGCTGGACCCGAGCGCTGCGCCCGCGGGGCAGCACCTCCTGTCCATCACTGCGAAGTACGGTCCCAGCGAGCTTCGCGAGGGGGACTGGGAGAGCCAGAAGGAGGCCTTCGCGGACGTCGTCGTGAACACGCTGGCGGAGTACGCGCCCGGCATTCACGACCTCGTTCGAGAGCGACGGGTTCTCTCCATGGCCGATCTCGAGAGCGTCTACGGCCTGCCCGAAGGCAATCCCAACCACGGCGAGATGATCCTCAACCAGTTCTTCCACATGCGTCCGATACCAGGTCACGCCCGATATCGGACGCATATCGGTGGATTGTATCTCTGTGGCGCGGGCTGCCACCCGGGTGGCGGTGTCACCGGCGTGCCCGGCCACAACGCGGCGCGCGAGATCTTGAAGGACTCGAAGACGAGCTAGCTCCGTCGAGGATCAGCTCGTCCCGGCTCCAGCGGGCACCCGGGCTCGGGTGTAGACCTGGAGCATCTCCTTCTTCTCGCAAACCACCACCGTCGCCCGCCAGTCCTCGACCGCGTGATCGGCCGCCTCCCGGCCGACGAGCTCCACGAGCCTGGGGAAGTCGCGGGTCCTCAGCTGTTCGTACTCCCGCCTGACCTGTGCGCGAAACCAGGCGGAGGCGTCCACGGCGCTGCCCTCCTCGAAGCCGGCTCGCTGGAGCGTCTCCTCCTGGCCTCGAAGCGTCTCCATGGCGTAGGTGAGACCCTCCATCTCGAACCAGTATTTCATGTCGTCGCTGTAGTCCCCCTCGCTTCTCATCCAGTCGTATGCGCTGAGGCTTCCACCCGGCTTGAGTACGCGCAGGCACTCCCGGAAGATGCCGAGCTTGTCAGCCGTCTGGGTCACTCCGCCCGAGCTCACGACGAGATCGAACGAGTCGTCGTCGAAGCCGAGCAGGCCGGGTGTCACCACCTCGAATCGGGTCCGATCGCCGAGGCCCTTGCTCGCCGCGCGTTGTCGCGCTCGCTCGATCAATGGAGCTTCGAGGTCGGTGCCCACTACGTGGGCGCCGTACTCTCCCGCCAGGATGCAGGCGGGTCCACCGAGTCCACAGCCGATGTCGAGCACGGACCGTCCCTCGAGCTCGATGCCCTCAACCATCTTCGCCACGTGGCCTTCGCCGCCGGGAGCCATGAAGCCCTCACCCCAGATCAGCTCCAACATCGCGACCATCGAGTCGTCGTATTCGTTCCGGTGCTCCATTGGAACTCGATCGACCTCCCTTCCTCTCCGGCTGACAAGGATAGGCGCTCGTCCAGATCGGGCGCATCACGGCACGGACGCAGGCAGAGAGGCCACGCCGTAAGGGCTCCGCCCGACCTCGAAACGCTTCACCCCGCGAAGCGTCGCGAGAGAGTGAAGCGAATGCGAAACCCCACGGGGCGATCCCTGCATGGGACCGACCGCCGCATGCTAAGGTGCCATCCGCGGTCGGGGTCCGAGTTGCAGGTCGGCCGGGGAGCCTGAAGGTATTGCGGTTTCGGGAGATGTTCCGAAAGGTGACGGTGCCGAGCCAGCGCTACGCGCTCGCGACGCTCGTCGCCGTGGGTGCGATCCTGGGGGCAGCGGCCGTCATGGGCTTCAATGCCTCCATGGAAGCCACCAGTACGGACGAGTTCTGCGTCTCCTGCCACGAGCTCCGGGACAACGCGCTGGCGGAGTTCGAAGGCACTCCACATCACACCAACAAGGCCGGCTTCCGAGCCGCTTGCGGGGACTGCCACGTTCCCCGCGAGTTCTTCCCCAAGGTGTGGCGCAAGATCCGCGCGGCCACCGAGGTCTACCATCA
>PVMK01133328.1_pt1 | contig 16271 bp, 29 predicted proteins | sample 1853481 | NCBI WGS metagenome assembly PVMK01 (sample SAMN08533507, study PRJNA380276) | Marine sediment metagenome, whole genome shotgun sequencing project.
ATCGAAACAAACAAGAACAGCCTTTCACGCGAGGAACGCGAGAAAATCACATCTATCCTTCAAAATCTATCAAACAAGGAAACTATCTTTAAAAAGGGCCTTTGGAGCCTTCAAAAAAATTTCCAGCAAATTAGCACCATAGACGTCAAGCAGCTTCAAAATCTCAAAGAACGCATAAAAAAAGCCTCTGAAAAAGAACGGCAGGTTTTAAAAGCAGAATTAGAGCGCGAAGAAAAAAAGCTTGGGATTGAAAAAATTATATTTAATCTTGAAGAAAGGCTTAACCAATATATCGACTCATTTAACAAATTCTTAGGGCAGTCCGTGGAGCACCTGGGTCGACCAGAGAATCTTTTCGAGGTAAAAGACAATCTTGCCAAAGCAAGAGTAACCCTAAAAGACATCTCCGAAATGCTAAAAGAAACCAAAAACTTAGAGGAAAAACTCGTCAAACTGACAATGGTGGAAAAAATACTTTTAAAAAAGGAGAAGAAGACAGCTTAAAAAGATTAAAAACTTATCATCGAATTCCTTCTTTGATTGCTTTTTCAATCTATGTTCCAGACTTCATGGCTGGCTATCCCAGAGATCATCAGAGAGAAAACAAAATTCATTCCGCCCCGAAAAAACTATTTGAGAGCGAACAGTTACTGTGTTATCCATAAAAACATGGAAACACCAAAATGCCAGCTTAAAAAACAGGGGCTCGCGCCCAGAAGCTGTCTGGTAAAGGTAGATGGAAAGAATCAGCCTGCCTGTCAGGCGACACTTAGATATGAAAATGGGGATATATACCGTCTAATCACCTCTGTTCACCTCTCCCGACCTGAAAACTATCTTTCCATATATCAGTCTGGGTGCAATTTTTCCTGCCGAAAATGTCACTCCTGGTATTTTAGTAAAGTACAAGATGGCGCCTGGTATACACCTGGGGACATCCTGAAAAAAAGCATGGAATATGAAAAGTTGGTGAACTTTGCAGAACCGCGGGAAAGGGCGACCGCTTGGCATGCACAGGAGACATGCCGATGTTGCGGGAGCTGCATCTCGCAAGGGTATCGGTCTATAAGCTGCCCGGGCATCCTCGGACCAGAGACCGTTCTGCTCAGTCCACAGGGCTTTGGTCCGGCAAGGAACATTGTCGCCTTCACAGGCGGGGATATTACCTGCTGCCCCGAGTTTTACGAGGAATGTGCGCGACTAATCAAAACCCAAACCAACCTTTGGGTCCTGATTGAAACCAATGGATACGGCCTCACACCTCAAAACCTTAATCGTCTCCAGGCTTCGGGTGTGGATGCCTTCTGGTTGGACATCAAGGCCCACGATGCTAAAAAACATAAGTGGCTGACAGGATGTTCCAACAAGCATATCTTAGGACTTCCTGAAGAAATTCTCAAGCGGGGCTTTACCCTGGAAGTTTTGTCCCTTTATATCCCGAACCTTGTAGAAAGCGATGAACTGGAAAAAATTGCCCGTGATCTATCAGCGGTTGAAGCAACGATCCCATTTACCATCCTGGCCTTTTTCCCGGAACATCAGATGAAGGACTTCAGAAAACCCCATACAAAAGAAATGGTTCAAGCCTATAAGAGAGTGAAATCCACTGGTTTGCAAAACATCAGGCTCGGCAATCTGGGTGTTTTTATGCACAATGACGAAGACAGGGATTATCTTATGGCAAACATTGACATGGAAGCACTTTAACCTATTTTAAATATTAAGGAAAATTGTCCGATGCGGTTGAGGCATGCCAAGACATTGATTACGGGGAAACCCGGAGTGGGAAAGACAACACTTGTTCAGAAGATCATCAAACGGATGGGATCGGTCAACATGGCCGGTTTTTGTACCTCCGAAATTCGAAGCACGGGGTCTCGTCTGGGTTTTGAACTGCAGGGTCTGAATGGAGGATGTCGAACCCTGGCTCACGTGAAAATCGATAGCCAGTATCGGGTAGGCAGATACGGGGTGGATAAAGATGGATTCAAGGAGTTTCTGGCGACATTGGACCTGCTGAATCCGGATGTAGAACTGATTGTTATGGATGAAATCGGAAAAATGGAGCTTTTTTCAAACTGTTTTCGGAATCTTGTCTGCGATGCTTTGAATGCCGACAAACAGGTGCTTGCCACCATTCCGCTGAAAGGGAATGATTTCATCCAGGAAATCAAACAACGGGTAGATATCCACCTGTTGGAAGTGACCCATGCTAACCGCGATCGCCTTCTGGTAGCAATAGTGGAAGGGCTGTAGACCTAATTATTACTGAATTGGAACTCCTATATTCTGGACCTAATACGTCACCTCGCCTCGGATCACGCCTATAATGTTAATATCCTTACCGGTCAGTCAGACATATCTAAGGTTTTTGACAGGGGTGATATTTTCACGTTTTTGCCGGATATCTCAGAGACTGTCAGGGTGAAAACAAAATTCGCCCTATCTCGATACCAATATATTTTAGACCATATTTTCAACAGCGCCAGTTCCGAAGGTCAGGCTGTCCCCAAAGTAGATAATGTTTGTGCCGGCTGGTTCCGGATTTCGAGCCGCGGTCCAAGGGAAAAATAGTTTGTAGCCGGCCAGTAAAAGGATAACGGCTATGATGGGAATGACAATTTTTTTCATATTTTCTTACCTTTTTTGAAAAATAATCGTGCTTTCCTCCCAAGGCTTAAGATCAACGACTTCGATAGGCATTCTTTCATGGCTTCCAATAATTAAGAACCCTCCAGAAGCCAGACTATTCACGATCCTTGTAATGGCAGGTATTTTGAACTCATCTACATAGTAGGTAAGCAGGCTGTTTCTTAAAAATATCAGGTCAAATGCGATTCCAGGGGGATTTGATAAAAGATTATGGACCTGCCACACAATCCCGTCTTTCATCCATGATCTTAAGGCATACCTTCCTCGTGCGATTGTCTCAAAATAGGTGGATCGGATCACCGTTGGAACCTCTCTCGTGCTGCTGCGGGGGTAGACGGCAGCTTTTGCCCTGTCCAGATATTCAGGCCTCATGTCAGTGGCCAGAATGTATATATCAGAGATATTGGGATAAGATTTTCGCAAGCCCTCCCATAATATCTTAAAGCTGTAAATCTCCTCTCCTGAGGCACACCCAGCCGACCATACATTTATGACTTGAGACATATTTTGGGCCAAAAGGGGAAGCATCCCTCCTTGCATGATCTCCCAAAGCTTCCTGTCACGAAAAAAGCGGCTGATGGAAACGGTCATGAGGCGTTCAAATTGAATCCGCACTTCCCGTTCCCCCTCTATAGCCTCGATGTATTCCTCTATATTCCGGCAGCGGATCTCATGCATGTGGCGCGCAAGACGCTTCTTGACTCCTTTCCTGACTCTGCAGTATCCGGCCCATGAGTATCCGAACCGATCAAGGAGTTGGCGGAATTGCGTATCTTCCATCTGTGTATTTTATCTAGTGTCAATGGATGTTACGGTCTGATTTGAGAGCTTGAGGTTTACCAAAGATTGTTTTAAAATCCTGGTGCTATATTTAGATTGCTTATTTACCGATGCACCATTTGGAATATTACATTAACCATCAAGTTTCATGATGTATCCTAATAAATATCATCTATTCAACACCGGATGTCAAATCACTTTAAAGGATGGAATGTAACGATCGTGGGAACTTGTCAGATTTGTGATGTTACATCGCCGGTAATCTCCGATGCTTTGGGATTATGTTCGGGTTGTATTTCCCGGCATCCGAAGCAAGCACGTAAAATTGCCCTTGGTGTGCATGCAAGATCTCGAAAAAGGTGGGAGCTGCCTGGTTCGCCTCCCCGCGATCCGGAAGGCATCGTCTGTAATTTGTGTGTGAACCAATGTCGCATCCCAAAGGGAGAATGCGGGTACTGTGGCCTGCGACACAATACGGACGGCAAAATGAATGGTGTCAGTTATGAGCGGGGAAATTTATCTTGGTATTATGATCCGCTTCCTACCAATTGCGTTGGGGATTGGGTCTGTGCGGGTGGTACGGGATGCGGTTTTCCACAATATGCCAATTGTGAGGGACCGGAATACGGTTTCGACAACCTGGCAGTTTTTTGTCATGCTTGTACATTTAATTGCCTTTATTGCCAGAACTGGCAATTTAGAGACCAAACCCACCAATCCCCTGTCATAAAAGCCGAAGATCTTGTCAACGCCTTAACAACAAAAACAGCCTGTATCTGCTATTTTGGCGGCGATCCGACGCCTCAACTGCCGTTTTTGCTTAATGCCTCCACTAGTGCCCTTATAAATCAAGGTGACCGTATTTTAAGGATTTGCTGGGAGACTAACGGATCCATGTCAAAACATGTTTTAGCGGATCTTGTCGATTCAGCACTGAATACAGGGGGGTGTATCAAATTTGACTTAAAGGCCTGGGATGAAACCCTCCACATTGTTTTGACCGGAGTCACGAATCGTCAGACATTAAAGAATTTTACATGGATAGCAGGACGGATATCCGAACGTCCGATGCCACCTTTATTAATAGCCAGCACATTGATGGTTCCTGGATATATCGGCGCTACCGAGGTAGGACGGATTGCTGCTTTCATCAAACGCCTGGATCCAAACATACCGTATAGCTTACTTGCTTTTCACCCTCAGCACGAGATGCGTGACCTTGCGCCGACTAGCCGTAAACAGGCCGAGAAATGTATCAATGCCGCACGCAAGGCGGGATTGAAACGGGTTAGAATCGGTAATGAGCACCTTCTCTATTAAATTGGACTATCTTTCGAGCCAAAGCCTATGTCAATGAATAATTAGGAGCTTTTCAAACATATTATCTTCTATGGATCACAACTGTGCCCAAACCTGCGATAAGAGCATAATATTCCATTTGTAATGTTCTCCAGATAAAAAAATATAGAATGAAGGGCTTCTTACCCTTTACAAAGGATTCATAAGAAGCCCCTATCAGCAATGCTTCCTGATTTTATTAAGAAGCTAACTCAAATTCATTCCCACATCTTAAACACTTTGCTTGAAAAACTTTCACGGCCACTCGGATATTGGTGCATCCGCATGACCATTTTTTCAGTTTTGATTTTCCTTTTGGTTTGATCGTGGGTGGTAAAATTATTATGCCATTCGACTGGTCCGCGTCCGCAAACTCTACCTTCTGCCCTTTTAATAAAGTCACGAACGGATTCCCTACTTTGATGTGACATCCTTTTTTATTGGTGAATAGGCCGAACTCACGCATTTTAGATCGAAACTCGTTGTTATGATACCAATTATTAGATGGCCTCCCATAAGATGCCTGCCAACTATGGGTTAGTTCGTGCAGAAGTGTAGCCAGGATTTCCCATAGAGGTCTTTTTAGATGAACATCGTTGATATTGATGTTTTCCTTTACTCCAATTGCGTTTCTCCCGATTACATAATGACCGAGATTATTGACATTGGTTCTCTCGAAAGAAATGGCCGGCACCGGTACAGGTTGGTCTTTGAAAAATGTTAAGTTAAAATAATCAACCCACCAATACAACCTGTCTGCAAAATCGCTTAACTCCCAGTCGGGGGCGTTTTTTTCGTTTTCTCTAATTGCAAGGTTTATCGATTCGTCTTTCATTTTATTCAAAGCACCTCCTTTCTAATAACCACATTGTGCGCAAATAATTTTAAGTTTTGATCTATGTAGATTTCTTTTTGCTCTTTAATCATGGCCACCTCCTTGGCTGCACTGTCTCGATTCAAAGAGGCTGGAATATCGGCTTGAAACCTCTTTTCAACCATCCGGTATCCGCCATACTGTGATAGCCATCGCCGATGATGATGTGATCATGGAAATTCACATCAATGCTGGCTGCAGCAATCCCTACCTTGATCGTGATGGTCTTATCCTCAGCAGAAGGCGTGGTGTCCATGGAAGGATGGTTGTGGGCCATCACGAATGCTGTGGCTTTCAGGTGGATTATGCGCTTGACAATTTCACGAGGATAGATGGATGAGGCCGTGATGCTACCCGAGAACAATTTTTCAATCGCCAGTATTTTGTTCTGTGCATCCAGGAAAATGATATAAACCTTTTCAACATCATCTTCTTCTGCGAACATCGGCTTTAAAACGTTGTAGACTTCCTGTGAGTTTGACAGCCGTTTTCCTTTAGCGGTTTCTTTGACCATTGAAACAAAATGGCCTGATTTTAAGTCTTGCCAAAATTGTAATGTGTTATTCATAAAGACCTCCCATAAACGTAAAAAAGCCCCTCTGAACGAATCCAGAGAGGCTTTCAATTAAAGGGTTTAGCCGGTAATATTTGGGTTAATTCATGATTACCAGGCAGTTTTTAAGGCTGATTTGCCAGGGGCCTAAGTTGCCATTGACTGAAAATCCGGTGTTCAACCAGGCTCCCCCGGCCATGCAATCGGGATGATGTTGTCGGTCGAATTTCATAAACTGCTCGCTGATAAAAATCGACAATTCCCGGCCTGCTTCAGGATAGCCTTCGATTTTTTCAATCTTCTCCCAATCCGGCAAAACCAGTTTGTAAAGGTCCACCATGATATTTTTCTGATGATCGTGCTTGCTAAAAATGGATTGGATATAGGCCTTTAGTGCTTGTGTGTTTGTGATTCCCAAGCGTTTCCAGTGCAGACGGTATTTGTTTTCAAGCGTCATGTTGCCCTCCTTTCAATATCAGGTTCAGTACTTTCTCGGTTTCTTTCAGGACTTTCAGACAGGCATTGTGCGCGGACAGGTTTATGTCTTTGGCATACCTCTCGATATAAATATACGAGTTGCCGGTCGTGTCCTTGTCTTTTTTCCCGACCATTCGGCACAACGCCTGTGCTGAAAGTTCAGCGACAATTTCCTGCAAGGGCTGCTGCCCTTTCTTCAGGCTACCCTTGACCTTGCCGTGAGCTGCGTGGGCAAGCTCGTGGAAGAATGTCTTTTCCTCTGGTGTTGCCAGAGCTATGAGGCTCCTATCCTGAGAATAATATCCCCTGAACTGGTAATTTCCTGGTATTGCCTTGACTTCGATTCCCCAGTTCTCAGCACGTTCCATGAGGGGGAGTGCGGGCAATTCGATCTGCCGGTAGTCAAGATCTTTTCCGTCCGTATCTTCATACCTGAAGACAGGTGATGCCTTGAAAAAACGAAGGACATCGGTCTCGTCGCCTGACTCTTTATCCGTGACCTTCTTGAAGCACGGTACAAGGATGTATATCGCTGTTGAACCTTTCTTCACCCATCTGTCAGATTCCTTCCATTGGCGAAATCCTCTCGCATCAACAGTACCTGACAGGTACATGACGGTGCGGTTCAAAAACGACCAATGGGTGCTTGGAATGTCTGGGACCGGGAAGCTTGCCAGCGCTATGGCTTCTGGAATATCGCCGGATTTGAATGTATTGACGATGCTTGCCAGTATTTGCTTGACTTTTTCGTTCATGATAAAATCTCCTTTCGTCTGGTTAGAAACAACAAAAGCCCTTCTGAAATCCAAAAGGGCTTTTGTTAATTTATGTGTTAATTAAGTTTGTTATACCAAATATCTAAGTGTGAAATACTATATCTGCGACTTGTTCAGTTATCCCATACTAACACCTCCTTTTCTTTTTACTTAAAATTACAGATAATTACGCAATCGCCCTATCATTGTGAAAGGTGCAAGGTCATCTCTTGCCAGCACTTCGATCACCTGATGCGCCTCCAGGAAAATATCTGCGCTTTTGGTGTCACCTTCAAAAACTTCCAGGCCGACATAACCAAGACGGGGATTTTGTGTCAGGATAAACGTTTGCTGATGCTCCCGGTAAACGTAGATATCATCATCATAACCGGCACTGAGTTTATGATGATGTATTCCATTTTTGTCCCGGAATGTAATCTTAAGGCACGGGTTGAACCTTTTGGCTTTGCACATATCTTCAAAGGATTCCTTCGAGATTGTGTATTTTTTTACCTTTCTCACTGCTCACCTCCTTTCTGTGTCATAAAAAAAGCCCCAGGGCGTTACTCCCGGGGCTTAGGTTTAATTGTTAGTATTGAACCTATTTTCGGTTGAATTAAGGCACTATTAATCTTCAACTCAATTCATTTAAATATTCGTTTACCAGGCAATAATCAAAATCATCGACCCAACAATCTTTATTGTATTGTTCCAAGTCTTTGGAGTGCGCAACCGGACCATTCACAGGCTCTACTCGATAAAGCTTCAAATGGGATCCATAATCTTGCCTCATCTGTCCAAGATCCGACAGTGCTGCTGCAGGCTCTTTATAACCCAACGGATCGTCAGGGGATGCCACCATAAACCCCAGCCGGTGCTCAGGATTACCAATAATGTACATTGATTCATCGCTTTCGTTTAAATTGGCGACATCGTCAATGCTTTGCTCAATATATTGGTCGTTTTCATCCAGAAAAGCCTTGGCGTTTGCGATCATTCCACCCGGGCCATAAACCGCGGCGTCATGATTCTCCGGATTCATGGCCCCTCACATAAGCAGACAGCTGTTGAATAGCCATTAATTGTTCATCATAAAATTTTACTTCATCGATGATACCCCCTGATACTGTCACTAATACATATTTCATTTTATTCCTCCTTTTAAAAAGCAACAGCTTTGCAGAAGAAATTCTGCCAGGCTGCTGAGAAAATATTCTTTTCTGGTTCGAATGGCAGATGGGTTTGATAGATGATTTGGTCCTTGCTCTTTTCCCAGTGGACTTTGACAGGTATTGTGGTCTTAACTGCATATTCGATCTCAAAACGTGTTCCGCCCGTATACCCTCCTTCTTTGCTTATAAAGGCATGGAAAAAATCACACCTTTCAATCAGTTCACGGTTACGCTGATAATAGCGTTTCGGGATATCAAAATTTGACCTGATATCGGAAAGGTCCGGCGCATATACCAACACTTCAAGACCATGCTCCCTGGCTTTGGCCTGGGTCCATTGGCAAACACCATTGCATCCGCTTGTGACAATGATTGAATCCTTTGAAAGGCTTACGACAAGATCTTCAACAGCTTTGCGGTCTTTAAATTTCCTTGCTCCCACTATTCCAATAAAAGCCATAAACACCTCCTTTAAACGCAAAAAAGCCCCCCCGGATTTCTCCAGAGAGGCTTCTCGCTTGATTATAATGTTAGTCTGGTTGAGCTAATTCATGATGATCCGGCAGTTTTTAAAACTGATTTCCCATGTTGCTCGCCTCTGGCCTCAGGCGTCATGATTGCCTCCTTTTGTAAACCCACAGGTTGCGCAGCGAGTCTTGTCCCGGCATTTGTCGCATACCTTGCCGGCATCCAAAGTCTGGACGAGATGTGCAAAAATATGGCCCATTGCCTTTGTCATTGGCGTTTCAAGCGCCCAGGCAATACGCCGTAAGGTGCAGCTTTGCTCCTGGCTAAGTTGCGGTGTGTAGGCCATGTTTCCCTCCTTTCTGATTTTAAATTAAACCCGCCTCTGTCAAGGGGTTCTGCATTACAATCTGTTTGCATTCCTCGCAGTAAAGGTCAGTTGCATCCGGTTCAGTTTCGATTGTCCCACCGCAAACAGGACACTCTATTTCCAGGATGCAATCCCGGCAGGCCTGTTCCATCAGTTCCAAAACTTTATTAAATTCCATTAGCATGAAATCACCTCCTTGGAAGACGAATGAGCCTCCCGTAAAGAGAGGCTCATTTGTTAGATTCTGGGCCTGAATCAGGCCGGTTTATAAAAGGAAAAGGCGGATCACGATTGAACCGCCTCTTCAGTTTCAAAGATGTTGATGATTATCCGGCTTTTAGGTAGTTGCTTAAATCCATAGTATTCTCCTTTAAAAACAAAAAAACCGCCCTTGGTCAGGCGGTCTTAAACATTGATTGATGGATTGTTTTCGTTTTACTTTTTGTTCAAAAGAGTTTTATCAAGGAATCATACCACTACACTTTCGGTTAGCTCATCGGTGAGCAACCCACAAAAGGGGCAATACCTCAAACCAAAATCATTGTAGTCACGACTTAGTTTGAGCCACACCAACAGGTACATGTTGCCGCATCTCTGGCAGGTTTTCACTTCATCTGAGACTATCGCCTCTTTGTTTTGATGTTCTTTGATCATTTTCAAAATGCCTCCTTTCTTTCTGGTAATCTTCAATTGTGTTAAAAACGTTGTTTAGGATGCCTCTTATTTTCATAAAACTGCAGATCTCATCCCTGACCTGGTCCCTATCCGCTGCTTTTACGATTTTATTTCTTAAACATCCCAAACCACAAATTTTAAGGATAGCTGATTGTCTTAATTTGATGTCACCGGTTCTCAGCATCCCAAAGGTCTGATTGAACTTGTGCTGCGCTCGATTAACTTCTTTCACAAAAAAATCTACGGGCATATCATCACCTCCTTTCTGAAAAATTTATCCTCACTATTATTAAAGCAGCATTTTTTTCTGAATGGTTTCATTCCTGAACCATTGCAGGATTCTCAGAAGCCTTAAAAAATAGGCAATCGATATTGCATAGCGCCATCTAAGAAAAACCCGTCTCCCGACGGAGACAGGGCCATACTAAAAGGGGTGGCTTCAACGTTGCTGTTTTAAGTTATCTGCCGGGTTTGGAAATCGCCTGTGCCTGTTGCTTAATCTGTCATCCACAGGTCCAATTTCTATTGGGTGGAGTGTGATTCATATAGGAGGGTTTTTGATGAATTCTTTGACAGGATATAATTGGAGTGACGCGGAGGGGTTGAATTCTGAAATTATATTCTGGATCTTTAAAAAAGCATTCTCATTGGTAGCTACGATGAATCTGTCAGCAGCCGCAAAGTGAACCAGTTTTCCCACGTTCTTTTCGATCTGTTCTGTCTTGTTTTTCCCGGTCTCAACTTCTATGGCGACGGTTCGGTCGCCCATTTGCGCCACAAGGTCGATGTCGGATTTTTCTTTAAAAACCGTCCATCCGCCTTTTTCGAAAAGCTCTTTGATTTTTTCAACAAAATAGCGATGCTGGATGCTCTGATTCTTATCTTTTTTAACTTTCAATCCCAGTTCGGCTATTATTTTTTCTCCCTGCTCGGTTAGCTCGAAAAGCTTTCGTCTATCGATAACCACCGGTCTGATAATTTTATTTTCAATGAGCGTATTCTGGATAAGGGTGGAATCTCTTGGAACCAGGCCCAGCCGTTTAGCCCTTTTATCAACGCCGATAAAGGGATTATTGAGCAAATCATCTAAAAAAACGCGCTCCAGGGGGGAGGGGGTAAACACTTTGGTAGGGACCTGGAGAGGTTCTATTTCATCCAAGGCAGGCTTTTCCGGCGTGTAATCTTTGTAAAAATCCGCCATATGCTCCCGAATCACTTGATCTGAGATATTCTGCTCTGATTTGCTAAATGGGATATCGATTAGAAACGGATGATTGTATCGTCCCATGAGCCGGCAGATCGCCTGGCCGGTTTCAAGCAGGCCAATGTATTTGGACTGGCCAAAATCCATAAACATGGCATCTGCAATCGCAGTCACGTTCCGTTTGTGGTTTAGCGAAAAGGTGATCTTTGAATAGATGTTTTCAAAGATCGGATTGGGGATCAGCGAAGGTGTTTGATCAATGATAATCAGAGCGGTACCGTATTTTCTGATCTGCCGGAATATCTTTTGAATCAGGTCTTCCTTAGCGCTGTTCTCAACAATATTATGAAACTCCTCAAAGACTAAGACATGTTTTAGTTTTTCGTCCTGGATACCCTGCTGCTCTTTATACAACCAGTACCATAGGGTGAACATCTCGATAAAAAACCGCTTATCGTTGCTGCTGGCAAGTGCTCCCAGCTCAAAGATGACATGGTCTTTTAAAAGATTTTCAATCGGGTAAAAATTATTCACATTAAAGATATCACCGGTACCGCCATAGCTTAAAAACTCCAGCATCCGCAGCGAACTCTGCTTCCAGAGCATCTCCCTGCCCCGCAGCTTTCACCTTTCATGTCACCATCTAATATATCAAGGGCGTCTTGTGTGGTTGGCACCCCATGCTGTCTGTAGGCGCTGTCAAAAACCTTGAGCAGGACGCTGTCAGAACCGACCCCCCCGAGGTAAGCCTTGTTGAAGACCTCGATAATGTTTTTGACATATTCTTTATAGGAAAGACCGTCGGGCATTTTAAAATAGTTAAAATAAAATGGTGATGTGTCGGCGCCAATGGTAAAGATTTTAACATTTTTATATTCGCCGACCAGGTCCCGATAATTTTTCTCCCAGTCAAAAACAATAAACGGGATTTTATTGTGGATGAGTTCTCTTAGAGTGTTTTTTGTAAGCGTGGTCTTGCCGCTACCGGTGCTTCCAAAAATCCCAACATGGCGGGTAAGCTCGTAAAAGTTGATACCAAACTCATGGGGTGGCTTGTTCAAGTAGCTGGTGCGACCTATTTGAATATCCCCTTTAGCGGTTTCTCTGTCAGGCGGGGGCAGGATGATTTCTTCTTCGATGGAATTGATTTTGTATTTTTCAGCCAACAGGTTAACCATCTGTTCCCATTGCCGGCTCTCAAATTTATCGCCAGTGGTATATCTAACCCAGATCCTATCGGCCTTTTTCCCGATAAACGGTTTTAGTTGCCGAAGCTTTGATTTAACCTCCTCCATTTTCCATGATGAATTCTTTATCGCACCAACCGCCGCATTGGCAGGGGTAATCTTTTTCGTTATTTGAGATAGTTTTTTTGTGGATATCCGAACAAATTTGAGCTGCGTATTCAATGAGCTTTTCGTTTGCCCGAAATCTCCTTTCTTCTTGATGTTTTAAAAAATCAATGGCCACAATGTCAGGCATCCTGCCAAATTTTTCCCTGTAAAGCAGAGCATAAATGGCCAGTTGCACCTTAATATCGGCCGTGATCTCATTTTTTTTGCTGGTCTTATAATCAACCAACAAGATGCGTCCGTTGTCTGTAAAGACGGCATCGATGATCCCCATCGCTTTATGGGTTTTTGAAAAAAGCTTGATCTCGGTTTTCGGTCTCCTGCATCTTTTTTTGACATATCTTTTAAGCCATCCAAGCAGCATCGCCTGGCTTTCAGAGTAAAACTCATCAATTGTTTTACCGTCTAAACCCAGCTTTTGGATTTCGTTTTTTTGTTTATGCCAATTTTTTTCGAAAAGATCCAAAAGGGTTCTTTTCATCATTTTTGGTTCGGCAAATTCATCAATTTCCATTTTGTATAAATTGGGCTATGGTTTCGTGCACGGCCTTTCCCCTGATAAGATGAATGCTGGGATTTGATTTAAGGCCCTTGATGTATCTAAGATAATATTTTCTGGGGCACCTCAGATAGGTATTTATCGAGGTCGGGGATTGGAATTTCTTTGGCATTTGGTTGTTTTTGTCCGGGAATTGTCCCTCTGAAGTTTGACTTCCACAAACTCCACAATGACCTTTTCAATATCATTGTCATCCATCCTTAAAGCAAAGTGTTTCGCACAGTTTTTAAGCTTTTTGATTTCCTTACCTTTAATCATATAACATCCTCCTCTGCGAGAAGCGCGTTTTTTTGTTTTTCTTCCATATACTGAATTAACGTATCCTTAAGTTCCGTATTCAAAAGTCCCGTATCTTTAAAATAGCTTGTTTCTTCCATCCTTTTTTGCCGTTTTAGATCAAACTGCATCTGCTCGAAAGTCAATCTTTCCCGTCCCATTTCATAGGCCCCGGGGCCCATCTCTAAATTTAGAGTTTGGACTCTGCAGCTGTCCTTATCTATTTGATACAGGATGTTTTGGTTGATCGCTTTTCTTTGATCCAGCTGTAATAATATGAGTTCCAACTTTGACCGGATTAGGTCAAGCCTGTCTTTGAATATCTCATCTGTCGGATCGAGGAGGGAATTTTCTGAGCTGCGTTGATAAATAGTGTCAAGGATGTGGCTTGCCAACTTGTTATCATAAAAAAGATTGCAGGTGTGTGAAGGGGCAATTTTGGATCTGCCGTAATCTATCGACACACATGTATCATTCGTCAATTCGATGCATTTAGTTGGATTGTAATAATTATCTGGTTTCATTTTTATTCCGGACAAGAGGTAACTTTCATCCATAACTTAAAAGTGGTAAATTGGCACTTGTATATAAATATTTCGATTTAGAGGCTGTAAAAAATGATTGAAAAAGAAGATGTGTTGAATGCCAGGATAGAATCCGGAGAGCTTTCGCATTTTGATGCAGAGTCTGAAAAACCAAAACACTTAAATACAAGATTGACTTTTTACCCAGCCGGGACCATAGAAGTTTCGATCGCAAATGACTCAAGTGTCCCTGGGAGCATATTGCTCCCATATCCTTTTGCACTCAAAAATCCTTTTGTTCAATTCACTGATTCTTTCTCTCAGAACAAACCTTTTTTCAGGGTCTGTGGTCATCCTATATTTTTTAGTCAGCGTTGCAGCTCGATTTCCAAATTCAAAATTTATAAGATTTTCATACCGATTTTGTGTTCTCATTCTGCCCCGAGAGCTGCTGATACAGGAATGCAATATCGCCAGATCCATGACTTTTTCCATGACCTTTTTTATTCGATATGCATATCTGTTAAACTGTGAAGATGGGATAAACCCTGTAAAAATCTTCAGTGTTAAATGCACTTTCCTCCCAATCTTCGACGAAAAAATCGCTTCCGAATTTCTGCACTGGTATCATAAGCAATGTTGCAAAATCCTTTAAAATATAACATCTGATAAATTCTTTGCGGTCCTCAATTTCATCTTCTGTCATTTCATAGTCCGGGTCATTTCTGTGTATGACTTTCAAGCTTGCTCTTACCGGTAAATCATCTTCTTCAATCCATCTGTCTACATGTATGTTTATTTGCCTTTGATTCATTTTCTTAACCTCCCTGGAGTCGAGTCTTTGCTCTCTCTCAGGACACCAATTCCCTGAGAGAAAGAGCAAAAAGTCTGCTTGTTTATCGATGTTAACGCTGGCCGACATCAGTCAGCCGGTTACGGGCTCCGGTAAAAAAATTATGGCAATCAAGTTATAATCCGACATAGGCGACCCCGAAAGGGGGAAAGGTTTAAAATGCGGGTTTGCGACGAGCAAACCCTTTTTATACCTTTAGCCGTGAAATGGAGCCTCAAACAGCAAGATCTAAATTAAATTCAGAAACAAACAGTCCAAAAGTGTGAGTCTTTACAACAAGCTTCCAGTTCGTCAGGGCTCAAAATGAAGCATTCTTTTCTTGCCCTGGTTACCAGACTCTCATGTTTTTGGGGTTTTCATTTCGCAGAACTTCAACAAACTCTGGATTTATTACATGCCATGTACCCAGGTATTCTCCATCTTTTGAGTAGATGGAAATCCATGCTTTGTGGTTTTTAAAGGTTAATTTTTCAATCCTCATTTTTACCTCCTGTTGTTAAGATTTTAAATGCGAAAAAAGAATTTGTGATATTTTTCAGTCCTCTTTAAATAGCCAACCGCTGTTGATTGCATGCCCGATGTTAGTCCATCCTTGGTCCATTAGCTGCTTTTCTGTAAGAATCTGCTCTGAGCCATCGATAAAATTTATCACATTAAAGACATTGTTTTCTTCATCCCATTCAATCCACTTTGTGGTTCTAAGATTGAACCTGAGGAGTATGAAAAATTCTGCACCATCTTTGCTTACCTTCTTTAGCTGCTTTAAGGATGCTATTTTTATCATCGCTTTTCACCATCAGTCTTTTTTGGACGCCTTTTTAGTAAGCAATTAAAAAGCTTCAATCCCAAACAAGAAGGGTATCCATCCCAGTGGATGGCCAATAAAAGCTTGCCGTCAATTGGAATAGAAGCTCTTGTTCCTATTTTAATCACCCTCTTCATCCTCCAAAGATCCTTCAATCTTCATTTCCTTATATTGCTCGTAAAGCCGATCCTCAATATCCCAACAACCTTCCATGTCGGAATTTGCCTTAATTTCATTATCTTCGGATTCTTCATCAAGATATTTTCCATCGACAATCTTCTTCATTTTATGACCTCCAAAAAAACCTAAAAGGGCTTCTTTTCGATATTAAAAAGAAGCCCGGGTTTGCATTTGTTTTGGGTTGCTATCTATCTTTTATCAGCCTCCGCGGCTTTTTAGTAGAGGCACGGAGTTTTTATTGTGATATATAAAAACTTTACAAAATACTTTTTGGTGTTATATTCACCTCCAACTTAGGTAGACAAAAAATTGCTTAATGAATAATCCAAAAGAGGAGAATGCAAATGAAAGATTTGAAAATGTCCCTGAAAAAAGTAGCCGATGACCTGATGAAGGCAGCAAAAAAC
>PVMK01128087.1_pt1 | contig 16270 bp, 20 predicted proteins | sample 1853481 | NCBI WGS metagenome assembly PVMK01 (sample SAMN08533507, study PRJNA380276) | Marine sediment metagenome, whole genome shotgun sequencing project.
GGCCGTAGCCCATGCTGTCCAATGTCCATACTGTATTGATGCCTATACCCAGGATTGCCTGGAAAAAGGATCCAACGTCGGTGAGATGACCGAAGCAATCCATGTGGCTACAGCTATCCCGGGCGGAGCTTCCCTGGTCCACGGTGTACAGATGCGCAACGTCGCAGGTAAAATCTCCCTGTAAGGCCTATAAGTATGTCGAGTTATCAAGCTGCTGAAAATGTATCGGATACTATTTACCAGATACCTGCCCTGGAAACATTCAGGCATAATCTTGAACGACGGGGGCTGGTCTTAGAACGTGACAGGTGCACCACCTTGCAGATCAATGTCGGCCTGCTCTGCAACCAGACCTGCAAACACTGTCATCTGGATGCCGGCCCTAACCGCCGCGAAATAATGGCTGAAAAAACCGTCCGGGAGGTAGTGGACCTGGCCTCCGGATTTCATTTTGAGACCATTGATATCACTGGTGGGGCGCCGGAAATGAACCCTCATATCCAGACCCTGATAAGTAAACTGGCACCCCTGACCAGAAAACTCATACTGCGCTCCAATCTGACTGCCATTGCCGAAAACAAGCAGGAAGAACTCCTTGAACTCTGCCGGGTGAAACAGGTTGCCATTGTGGCATCCTTCCCATCCTTGAATGAAGCCCAGGCTGAATCCCAGCGGGGCAGAGGAACTTTTGCAAAGTCACTGGCCACATTCAGCAGATTAAATACACTCGGGTACGGCAAAAAAGATACCGGCCTCGAACTTAACCTGGTCAGCAATCCAACCGGTGCCTTTCTGCCATCCTCTCAGGCACAGATAGAGAAACGCTTCCGGCAGGTGCTGGAACAAAAATGGAACCTGTTTTTTAACAATCTTTTTACCTTTGCCAACATCCCGCTGGGCAGATTTCGCAACTGGCTTGAGCGTACCGGCAACCTTGATGACTATCTGCTCAAACTGGCAGACGGTTTCAATCCCTGCGCCATTGAAGGGTTGATGTGCCGCTCACTTATCTCGGTATCCTGGGATGGTTATTTGTACGATTGCGACTTCAACCAGGCCCTGCATCTTTATATGGGAGGCAGGAAAACCCATATTACCGAACTTGACAAAATTCCCGGCCCAGGAGATCCTATCGCTGTATCCGAGCATTGCTATACCTGTACAGCTGGTTCTGGATTTACCTGAGGCGGCTCCATTAACTCCTGAGTCTCAGGTTTATGCAAAAAAAACTGAAGTACAATATTTCCCAGACTTAGAGCAAGGCAGTATTGCTGCAGCGGACCAGATTCTGCACCTGGCCCGGACCGCAATATTGGAAAAAGATTTTTTTACTTTCGTGCTGGCCGGTGGCCAGACCCCGAAGCTATTATATAAATACCTGTCACAGCCACCCATTGCCAACCAAATGCCCTGGCAGCAGTGCCATTTTTTCTGGGGTGATGAAAGATGGGTGTCCTCAAGCCATCCGGACAGCAATTTCAATATGGCTTATGAAACCCTGCTTGCAAAGGTACAGATCCCGCCCCAGAATATTCACCAGATTTCCACCGGCCATGTGGATGCGGCAAGCGGCGCCGAGATGTACGAAAAACATCTGCGGGACTTTTTTCACTCTATGCCGCAAACAGCTACCGACAGAGCCTCTGAATACATTTCTTACCTGATTTTGATATGATCCTGCTTGGCATGGGGGCTGATGGGCATACTGCTTCCCTGTTTCCCGGATCACCAATCCTTGAAGAAAAAAACAATTGGGTTTCATTGGTCGAGGAAGGGACAGGTTCGCCGCCTGTGCAGCGCATCACCCTGACTTTACCGGTCCTCAACCACGCAAGAAATGTCATTTTTCTTGTCACAGGTCCGGACAAAAAGAAAATCGAGCAGACAATTCAGCAAGAACCGAAAAAAGCAGAAAAATTGTATCCGGCTGCCAGGGTAAAACCGACAGGGAAACTGACTTGGATTGTAGTTGAGAAACAGTAAGGTTTATGGTCAATTAAAGTGATTTTATCGCTTCACTGATAGGTTGACCATTCGGCGCCATTGCATTGGGGTTTACCGTGAGCAGTTCCTCCCAGACCTTTACAGCACCTTCCCGGTCACCCATATCATAATTAAGCACTATACCTTTGTTAAATCTCGACTGTTCGTGGCTTGGATCAGCGGCAATAGCCTTATCAAAGGCTTCCAGTGCTCTATCCGACTGGCCATTGCGGCGGTACATTACGCCAAGGTCGGTCAGCACATTGGGGTTGCCGGGGCTCAGTTGCAGGGATTTTTCATAGGCCCTGATTGCCTTGGGAAAATTATTGCTATCAAAATAGACATTGCCAAGTTGTATCCACGCCTGCGCATTGGTTGGATTAACCGCGACCTCCTGCTCCAGGGATAAGATCTGGGTGGCCTGTTCGTTGGAAAAATTCTGCGGGGCTTGAGATTGTTGCTGGGGTGAACCAGACGGTGGGCCGGTCTGGACCGTTGTTGTCGGCCCTGATTGAAAGGCGCTGTAAATAGTCCCCCCCAGGAATCCTGCAACCACGGCAATAAGTACCGCGATCAGCATGGTTTCCTTTTTAACGAATCCTTGCGGAGTTGTTTGTTTCGCCATGTTTCCTCCAAAAAATTAAAATGTATAAATATATTAAACCAAATACTTGGTTACGGAGAAAGTAATACATAAAATCTCAACAAACAAGGAACCATCTGCAATCTAACATAACATTGGAATATGTTTCTGGGGAACCTGGCTTGTTTGATTTTTAGATTTCACTCAAGGCAAAAGAAATAATAATGGCCTTGACAAATGCCCGGACAACGAATAAAAAAGCAAAACGAACAAAAAAAGTGAATAGCCATTCACATATTGATACTCAAAAATAAGGAGGGAAACATGCTCAAAAAAACTGTAATTTTTACAACTGCAATGGTCTTTATCCTCGGTATGGTTTTAGCCAGCGGACTTGTCATAGCCAGTGATGCCGGGCCGGAAGAAATGGTGTTAAAAACAGCTGCGGCCAAAAAGCCGGCCAATTTTCCACACAAGAAACACCAGGAAAAAATTGAGTGTGGCGAATGTCATCATGGAGCAACCGATGACGGCAAGCAGGCGCCTTATGCTGAGGGCCAGGCAATCCCAAAATGTGTTTCCTGCCACAACAAAGATATGGCCAATCCGAAGTTAAACAGCTTCAAGCTTGCCGGCCATGGTAAATGCAAAGAATGCCACAAGAAGAATAAAGACGTAGCGCCAACTAAATGTGGCGGCTGCCATCCGAAAAAGAAGAAATAGTTTAAAAATTAGTTAGTGCATATAAAGAAAAAGGCCGCTCAATTGAGCGGCCTTTTTCTTTATCAAGATACTTGTCACACTGCCGGTTATTTTGCAGCAGACTGCATCTTTGAAAAATCACCTACTTTCAGAAATAGCTCTGCAATGGCGGTTAACATGCTGAGCCTGTTTTTTTGCAGGGCCAGGTCATCAGTCATCACCATAACCTCATCAAAAAAGGTGTCGACCGGCTCCTTCATCTTCAGGATGACTGCCATTGCCTCGCCGTACTCTTTATTATCCAGAAGTAGCCTGGTTTCATCCGATACTTTATTAAATGTTTTATATAAGGAACGCTCTGCATTTTCCTGCAAAAGTCCTTCGTTCACATCAGTATCATGATGACCTTTCACTATATTCATAACCCGTTTGAAAGCAGCAGCCAGGACAGTGAAGGCCGGCTGCTCCCTGATCGCCGCAAGGGCATCAATCCGGGCCCGGCAATCCACCACACCGACAAAAGAAACAGAGGCCACTGCATCAACAGCGTCGCCCGGAATCCCTCTGGCAACGAGATCATTGACAAAGCGTCCCTTTATAAAATCGAGGCTGTTGGACTTGGCAATCTCCTGTTCCTCGGTGAGTTTGTCGCCATAAAGAACAAAAGATGCTTCAATAATATCGGCAAGAGAAAAGGCAAAATCATGTCGCTCAATAATGTGCAATAATCCCAGAGCAAGCCGCCGGAGACCATAGGGGTCAGTGGTGCCGGTGGGTATCTGGCCGATCCCGAAACAGCCGACAATGGTATCAATACGGTCCGCCATACCCACCAGTGCCCCGGGAATTTCTTTTGGCAGATCGCCGCCGGCCCGAACCGGCAAGTAGTGCTCAAGTATGGCTGTGGAGACTGCCGGATCCTCGTTATCCAACAGGGCATAGTCGCGTCCCATGGTGCCCTGCAGGGAAGGGAACTCATTCACCATGGCAGTAAGTAGGTCGGCCTTGGCCAGCAGTGCCGCCCTGGTTGCCTGCTCCACACTGGCAGGTGCCAGTTGCCGGGCAAGAATAGGGGTCAACTTGATAATGCGCTCCGTTTTTTCCTGCATGGTGCCCAGCTTTGTCTGAAAAATAAGCCCGGACAAGTCACTGACACGATCCTCCAGCCTGCGGGTACGATCATCGTTAAAGAAGAACAGGGCATCTTCAAGCCGCGCCCGCAATACCCGCTGGTGTCCCGCGGCCGCCAATTTTTCATCCGCCACACGGGTGTTGTTTACCGCCACGAAGTTGGCCAGCAGTTTGCCATCAGCACCGGTTACACAAAAGTATTTCTGGTGCTCCCGCATTGAGGTGATGAGCACGTCATCCGGCAATGCCAGAAAGCGTTCCTCAAAGCTGCCGCAGATCCCATGGGGATATTCCACCAGGTTGGTTACGGTATCAATCAGTTCATCATCTTCCACTATGGTAGCTTCGGCTACCCCCGAACCATTAACGGCCGCCTGCTTCACCTCATTAATAACTACCTCCCGCCTCTCAGCCACATCAGCCAGTACAAATTTGTCACGTCATGCATTCAGATACTGGTCAAAATCCTGTATTTCTAAAGATTCAGGAGCCATAAACCGGTGTCCACGGGTATGGGAGCCGCTGGCAATATCTCCCACCTGGAAGTTCACCACCTTGCCCTCATACAACGCCAAGAGCCAATGAATCGGCCGTGCAAAGGCAATCTCGCCCTTGCCCCAGCGCATTGACTTGGGAAAAGAAAGCTCCTGGATAATACCGGCCACAGGGACGGCAGCAGCTTGACAGTCTCTTCACCCCTAACGTCCTTGACCAGCATGACGTATTCACCCTTGGCGGTTTCAGTGATCGTCAGATCATCAACCGAGGCCCCCTTGGAACGGGCAAAACCCTCCGCCGCTTTGGTCGGCCTGTTGTCCCCATCAAAAGCTGCTTTCCTGGCAGGCCCCAGAAACTCTTCGGTGCGGTCCGGCTGCTGCGATGCCAGGCCACTCACACTGATGGCCAGCCGCCGGGGAGTGGCAACCGTGCGGATATCTGCATAATCAAGGCCTAAGCCGGACAATTTGGCAGCCATACCTGTTTGTAACCTTTGCAGGGCGGGCCCGATAAATCCAGCCGGGATTTCCTCTGTTCCTATTTCAAGTAATAACTCGTTTTGCATTGTCTTCTATTATCAGTATATTTTATGATACCTTTCAATTGCATTTTCCTGCTTCGGGCCAATCAAGCGTCGCAAAAGTTTTGTAGCCCTTGGCCAGATTTTCCACTGTTATGGAAAAGCAGAGTATATCATCGTTGGCGGTGAACCTGCTGCCCAATGCTTTAACTATCTTTTCAACTGACAGCAATTTCCGGCCGGCCTGGAGTTGACCTCCACTGAAACCGACCTGCTGTTCATCCTCGCCATGCAAATGATTCTGCCCGATAACCTCTTCAACCATCTTGATAACATCTTCTATCCAGATAAAATTCAAACACTCCAGGCTGATAATTGCATTGCCCCAGTGACCTGGAGAACGTGGCAGCCCCTCGCTTTCCTGGGCGGTTAATGACGGGGCAATGGGAACAGTGATTTCCATGACCAGTTTGTATTCCTCGTCCAGAACCGCATGCATTTTGCACCGGTATTCCCCTAAACCGATCGCATTGGCATGGCTTGGCGCCTGCTTTAAAAAATAGGGGAATTCAATTTCCATGTGAGCCGACTGGGCGTCGAGCCTGTCCTTCATCTCTTCCAGGATCAGGCGGAAATTCTTTATATCTATTTGGCCATGGTATTGATTCAGTATTTCAACAAAACGGCTCATGTGGGTGCCCTTAAAACGATGGGGCAGGTTCACATACATATTAAAATTGGCCACGGTCCGCTGCAGTTTTTTAGCCTTATCGAGCAGCATTATCGGGTAGGTTATATCCTTGACCCCCACCTTTTTGATGTTGATACGGCGATGGTCAAGCTGGCTCTGTATGTCTTTCATGACAGGCTCATGGAAAAAGTAGGCTGAATTGAAAGATTACGAAAGGTATCGCCGGACAGCCTCTTTCAACTCACTGAGATCAGATGACTTAACAATATATTCATCCGAGGCCCATGCGCCAAGATCTTGTTTGTACTCATGATATGCGGTACTCAAAATAACCGGCAGGGTTGGTTCAGCCTCTTTCAACTGGCGCAGGACTTCAATACCGTTCATATCCGGCATATTGATATCAAGAATGACCAGGTCGGGAGAGATTGCCTTGAATTTCTCCAATGCATCAGAACCTCTCAGCACCGAGTGAACTTCATAACCCTCTTCTTCCAGTTCTTCTCTGTACAGCAGATGGATGCTCTCTTCGTCGTCTACTAAAAGGATTTTTTTCATAATTCTTCTCAGCCAGGTATTTTCAATTACTCTTGTGTTATTTTGAGTTAATCGGATCAGCCCGGCAGGGCCTCCCTCATATATACAGCTGCATCTTCAGGCGGCATAGGGTTGATATAAAACCCGGATCCCCATTCAAAGCCTGCAGTGGTTGTCAGTTTAGGCCTTATTTCAAAATGCCAATGGTAATATTCCAGAGGCTCAGAATGCATCGGCGCACCATGCAGAACAAAATTATACGGTACATTCGGAATACAGGCATCCAACCGTCGCATGGTTTCAGAAAAGATCTCTGCCAGGGCTCTAAATGAGACATCATCTGTTTTCAGGTAGGATGAAGAATGTTTCTTTGGCAGAATCCACATCTCAAAGGGAGAACGTGGCGCAAAAGGCATGAGGGTAATAAAATGCTCATTCTGGCAAACAACGCGAATCTCTTCCCGAAGTTCCTGGCGGATAATATCACAGAAAATACAGCGTTCTTTATACTTATAATAGGAGAGGCTGCCGTCAAGTTCTGAAACAATCATGCGTGGCAGGATGGGCAGGGCCACAAGTTGCGAATGGGAATGTTCCAGCGAGGCTCCGGCAGCTTTGCCGCTGTTCTTAAAAACCATGACATATTTGAATCGTGGGTCACGCCCCAGGTCATGGAGACGGTCACGAAAAGCGAACAGGATGTGAACCAGCTTTTCGGGCGGCAGGGAAATGAAAGTATCTTCATGGTTGGGGCTTTCAATGATCACTTCATGGGCCCCGATACCGTTCATTTTATCGTACATCCCCACCCCTTCCTTGTCCAGGTCGCCTTCAATGACCAAGGCGGGGTACTTGTTAGGGACCACACGGATAGACCACCCGGGTGTATTGGGCGGCTGAGAAGGATCTCGTCCGTAGACCAGAACTTCCCCCGGTGTGGTGTTTTCGTTGCCAGGGCAAAGTGGACAAAAACCACCCTTTACAACCTGATCGTTGATAATAAAGTCTGTGGGGCGTCTGCTCCGCTCCCGAGCAATTATGATCCAGCGCCCGAGGATAGGATCCTTACGTAACTCTGGCATGTTGTTCTAATGTTGTCAGTCCTGCACTATATGCAGGATGACCGTTGAGGAGGTATTTGTTGTTATAATTTTATCACTCTTTGATCCGTATTACTTACAGCAAAGAGACATTACACTTGGGCATGCTCTTTTTCATGCTGTTCCTGTGCAGTCTTACATTTTACACAAAGCGTGGTAACCGGACGGGCTTCCAGCCGCTTAGAGGAGATATCGTCTTCACAGCTTTCACATGTGCCATACGTGGCGTTGTCAATCCGTTCAATTGCTTCCTTGATCTTGGCTAACAGTTTTCTTTCCCGGTCGCGAATGCGCAGTTCGAAATTCCGGTTGGATTCCGCCGTTGCCCGGTCGGCTGGATCAGGAAAGTTATCACTCTGGTCAGTCATTTCCAAAAGAGTTTTTTCAGCCTCATTCAGTATATCTTGACTCATAGCCTCAAGCTTGGCCCTGAAGTGGTCTTGTTGTTTTTTATCCATGGTCGCTCTCCAGATGAATCCTTAATATGGTCCTTTTAATCCAGCAACACTAATAATAACAATAACTTGATTGTGCTGTTATTTTGCCTGCCACATGTGTGGGCCACTCTTGCCTTCATTTTTTTGAAGGAGTCGAATATGATTGATTTGTATGCCTTTGTCAACTGCTTTGCACATATCGTATACTGTCAGGGACCCGATTGAACTGTGGTCAGCGGTTCTATTTCTCCACCAGTCTTGCCTTTGCGCCGCACTTTGCGGTCAATTTCGACAGTGCAATTTACATCACTGTCCTTTTTTTCGAGACATTGCCCTGAATCCGGTCTTACGATTGACGTCCAAGATGCAACAATTTATCCAGGAAACTTTCTTCGTTGCCTTTTTCTTTTTTTCTCTCAAGCGCAGCAAATTCTTTTAACAACTCTTTCTGTTTTTTAGTCAACTTTGTCGGGGTCATTACCAGCACCTCGACAATCATGTCCCCACGCGCGCTTCCCCTGAGGTGCGGAACACCTTCATTCTTCAATGAAAAGGTCTCACCGGACTGGGTTCCTTTCGGGATGGTCAACTTTTTTTTGCCATGGATCGTCGGTACTTCCGGTTTACAGCCCAAGGCGGCCTGGTCCATGGTTAATGGAAACCGGCAGTATATTAAATCGCCTTGCCGCTGGAAAAACTCATGGGGCTCAACATGGATTATAACATAAAGATCACCGGCGGGTCCACCTCTACGCCCCCCTTCGCCGTTGCCCCGCAAGCGCATCTTGGCACCGGTGTCTATGCCGGCCGGAATCTTCAGGGAGACCTTCTTTTTGCTTTTGATCAACCCGACACCATGGCAATCATTACAGGGCTCCTTGATTATCTGTCCGGCGCCGTGACATTGCGGGCAGGTTGTACTCATACGGAAAAAACCCTGCGCCCTTACCACCTGCCCCCTGCCCTGGCAGGCCTGGCAGGTTTCGGCCTTATGGCCCGGACGCAACCCTGTCCCCTCGCATGTCCAGCAGGTATCAGGCCTTTCGATTTCTATATCCTTGGATACCCCATGCACTGCCTCCATAAATGAAATGGACAGATCATAGCGGAGGTCCGACCCACGGATCGGACCTTGCCTTGTACGCCTGCCATCAGCCCTGCCGAACCCGAAAATATCTCCGAAGATGTCACCAAAGCTGGAAAAAATGTCTTCAAAATCAGGTCCCTGGTAGCCACGGCTTTTCAGGCCCTCGTGGCCATAGGTGTCGTATATCTGCCGCTTCTGACTGTCGCTTAAGACCTCATAGGCCTCGGTAGCCTGCTTGAAATTTTCTTCAGCCTCTTTATCATCCGGATTCCGGTCCGGATGATATTTCATCGCAAGTTTCCGGTAGGCCTTTTTTATCTCATTATCTGAAGCAGACCTGGAGACGCCGAGTACTTCGTAGTAATCTCTCTCCATAACCTCAATCATGCTGCCTGCTCGGTGGTCTTATTGCCAGTTTGTTCTTCAGCAGATGACTCCATGGCATCTTCATCAACATCCAGCCGATCCGGCAATTCGTTAATATTTTTAAAACTGACTACACCTGCGGCAATCTCCCGCAATGCCATGACAATTTCCTTGTTCTTCCGCGGCGGGATCAAAAGGGGAGCGCCCTGACGCCGCTGCTTGACGCGCTCAACTGCAAGATGAACAAGGCTGAAACGATTATTGTCACCGATCTTGACCAGGCAGTCCTGGACTGTAATTCGTGCCATAATATATAAAACCTCCAATAAAATTTACGGATTTTTAGTGGCAATCCTAAAAACCCGTAGAATATAATCACTCAGTAGATTTTCGTAAAGATTTTTTATTTTTTGATACCAAGTGCTGCTGATTATGCGAAGGGATTTTTTAACAGCAGCGTTTCATCCCGGGCAGGCCCCACAGATACAATAACGGCTGGAGTTTCGGTAATATCCTCAATACGCTTGATGTAATCTCTTGCTTGAACGGGTAAATCTTCCATAATACGGACATGGCCAATTTCTTCCTGCCAGCCGGGAATTTCCTCATATACCGGCTTGGCCTTTCCCGTCAATCGTATATTGCTTGGCATAGTTGTGAAATTTCTGCCGTCCGCATCATAGGATGTGGCAATTTTCAACTGTGGCTGACCGCTTAAAACATCGAGCTTGGTCACCGCAAGTCCGGTAATGCCATTGAGACGAACAGCGTCATTGGCGACAACTGCATCCAGCCATCCACATCTTCTTTTCCTGCCGGTGGTGGCACCGAATTCGCCACCCTTTTTCTGCAGTTGGTCACCGGTGGCATCAAAAAGTTCGGACGGCAATGGACCGCTTCCCACCCTGGTGGTATAGGCCTTTAAAATACCGATCACACTGTCAATATGGGACGGGCCGAAACCGGCTCCTATACAGGCATTGCCGGATACCGTATTGGATGAGGTGACAAAGGGGTATGTGCCATGGTCTATGTCAAGCTGGGTGCCCTGGGCACCTTCAAACAGGATGTGCTTGCCGTTTTTGCGGGCCCGGTCCAGTTCAGTGGATACATTACCGAGAAATGGGGCCAGTTTTTCAGCGTAGATCTGGAACTCCCTGAAAATTTCATCAAACGATACCGGTTCACCATTCAACCTTTTGGTAAGCAGAAAGTTTTTTTCTTCAATATTTTCTTTAAGCTTATCTTTAAAGAGGTCCTCATCCAGCAGGTCCCCTATCTTGATCCCTTTCCTGGTAATTTTATCACCATAACAGGGGCCGATGCCGCGACCGGTTGTGCCGATCTTTTTATCGCCCTTTAAGGCTGCCTCCTGGCTGTGATCCAGACTTTTATGATAGGGCATGATCATATGGGCGTTTTCGCTTATGGTCAGCCGGTCCGGTGTCACCGGCATGCCGTTTTCTCGCAGTTCCTGCATCTCATGGAGAAGTACGTCAGGGTCGATAACCACCCCATTGCCGATCATGCATTTTTTATCCTCATAAAGTATTCCGGAGGGGATAAGATGAAAAATAAACTGTTTCCCCTCAACCACCAGAGTGTGCCCCGCATTGTTGCCGCCCTGGAATCGAACAATAAAATCAGCATAGCGGGTAAGCAGATCAACAATCTTGCCTTTCCCTTCGTCACCCCATTGGGTTCCGACTACAACCACATTGGCCATCTAACTTCTCCTCATTACAAGACAAACTTATACAGCAAATTACAGACAATTTCGTTCTGTCATAACTGATCAAAAAATTGATTTGCAGCAACCATAGTCAAAGGTTTTCCAAAAGTCAATCTGCCGCTTTCTTCTGTTCTGTTCTGCACCTTGACACCCTGTATCAAATACCTTAGATTGCTGTCTGAAATCTGTTTGCAATAAACTCCTCCAGAGGAGTAATATATTGGGGAAGCTGACTGCCTTTTGGTCAATCTCCCGCATTAGAAATCTAAGTAAATTGGTAACATTATGTTTGGCATAGGACTTCCTGAACTCATATTGATAATGGCCATCGCGCTGATCGTGGTTGGGCCGGATAAACTGCCTGAACTGGCAAAATCCCTCGGCAAGGGAATCGTGGAACTGAAAAAGGCGGCAGCAGGGCTCAAAGAGAGCCTGCATGAAGACGATGACGATAATAAATGGGAACAAGCCGCCCTTGATGACCATCCGAACAAGCTTTTTGAAGCTTACAAGAATCTACCGGACGAAGCCAACCCCGAACAGAGCGATGAAACTGCTGCAGATGTTGAAAACGACACTGAAGAAATCGCTCCACCTGAGGCTGACGAAAATTCTCAAACTGCTGCCATTGAAACAGAACCTGAAACCCCACCTGTTGAAAACGACGTTGAAGAAATCGCCCCACCTGAGACCGCCGAAAATCCCCAAACTGCTGCCACCGACACAGAGACTGAAACCAAGCCTGCTGAAAAAGACGCATGATTACTTCCTCCGGCCATCTTGAAGAGTTGCGCCAGAGGCTGCTTATCTCCTTTCTGGCCATATTTGTCTTCTCAGTTATTGCCTATATTTTTTCCGAACAGATAGCCCGCTTTTTCATGATCCCCCTGTTTCGGGCCCAACCTACCCCGATAAAACTGGTCTATACCAACCTGACCGAGGCCTTTATCACCTATCTGAAGGTCTCTTTGCTGGTCGGCATTACCTTCAGTGTTCCTGTGCTGATTTATGAGATCTGGCGGTTCATCTCTCCAGGACTCCATCAGAATGAAAAAAAGGTGATCCTCAAAGTCGTGTTCTGGGCAACGTTCCTTTTTGCTGCCGGGGCCTGCTTTGCTTTTTTCATTGTACTGCCCCGGGCCTTGCATTTCCTCATGGGTTTTGCCGGACCGCAGTTGACTGCGCTCCCCAAACTGGGTGGTTACCTGACCTTTGTCGCACGGGCCTCCCTGGGTTTTGGTTTGGCCTTTGAAATCCCTTTCCTGATGGTAGCAGCTGTCAAAACTAATTTTGTCAAACGTCAGTACTTTACCCGGAAACGCAAATATTATTACCCGGGCATCCTGTTCCTGGCCCTGCTGCTGGCAGCGGGCGACCTGATGGCAGCGGTCCTGCTTGCCCTGCCCCTGTGCGGGCTTTACGAAACAGGAATCCTGGTTATCAGCCTTTTTACAAAGGCAGAGAAGAATGACCAAACTGCAGAGGACGAAAGCGACTCTGAATAGGCACAAAATGGACTTGAATAAAAATATACCGGATTACCGGGGCGACTGCTGAATAGGAATCAAAGACGTTAGGTTACGTCTGAAAATGGCCACCAATGCACAGACATTGAGATTTTATTGCGATCACAGCCATTTGGCAAGGATCCTGCGGGTTATTGCTTATAATGACGGCAAGGTTATTGAAAAAATAAGCAAATCCGACGGGATACTCCTGACAGTAGTGAAAACGTGACTGACACGAAACGCTGTCTTTTTCTGCAAGATGAAAAAACTTCAAAAACAAGGAATAACAGACAATGAAAAAATTGCTTATTTTCGGTGGGATCGTAGTAGTAGTTATAGTAGCTGCAGCAGTTCTCATGGTGGGCAACATCAATACAATTATCAAAAAAGGCGTTGAAAAAGGCGGCCCCATCCTCCTGAAAGCCCCTGTTTCCCTCAGTAAAGTGGAGATTGATCTCAAATCCGGTTCCGGTGAATTCAAGGGACTCACCATCGGCAACCCGGAAGGATACAATACTGCCTATGCCTTCCGGCTGGACAGCCTGAAAATTGACCTGGATATAAAATCGGTCACCTCGGATAAAATCCACATCCGGGAAATCATTATAGATGGCCCGCAAATTACTTACGAACAAAAGGTTGGGGGCAAGAGCAACCTGGACCAGCTGCAGGAAAACATCAAATCCTTCTCAAGCTCAGATAGCAAAGAAGAGAAAAGTGGTTCCGGTTCACAGGGTAAAAAAATGCAGATTGATTATGTGAAAGTCGAAAATGCCAACATCAACGTCAGCATGGATATACTGCAGGGTAAGAAATTAACCGTTCCTATCCGTCCTTTTGAGTTAAGAAATATTGGCAAGAATAAAGATAGAACCGTTGCTGATGCCATGGGTATTCTTCTCAAAGAATTAAACAGAGCTGTACTCCCTGCTGTTACGCAAGCAGCCTCCGGTTATCAAAAGATGCTCCAGAAAAAAGCAACGGATATCCAGGGCAATGCGCAGAAGCAGCTTGAAGGGGTTAAGGGGTTATTAAAATAACGGCAGGTCCATAAAAACGGTGAGTTTTCCATCACCCATAATAACCAGGAAATCCGTTTGGATATCAGCCCGTACGAATGCTTTTATCATTAATCCGCCATTATTTTTCTGAAAACAATTACAGATACTTCTTGGCGATGCCCAGTTCCTGCATAACCTGGGTGGCTGTTTCCTCGATGGACTTGCCGGCTGATGAGATTATGGGAATTTTATGCTTGGCATAAATCTGCTCGGCCTGATGCAGTTCCTCCATGCAGGTACTAAGCTTGGCATAATTGCTGCCCGCGTACCTTTTCTCCCGGGCACTGTGCAGCTGTTCCGGTGACGTGGTCAGGGCAACCACCCGGTCTTTGTTCTGGCGGATCTGCTCAGGAATCCTGTACTGGGAAAGGTACTCAGAGGTGAGAGGAAAGTTGGCTGATTTCAACCCCATCTGGGTAGCCAGAAAAACAGAAATCGGCGTTTTACCGGACCGCGACACACCCAGCAGGATAACATCCGCTTCGTCATACTCGCTTTCCTTGGTGCCGTCGTCATGCCCGAGACAGTAATGGATAGCCTCAACCCTTTTTGTCATGGTCATATCATTTGAATGTCGGGCGAAACCGGGTTCACGGACAGCTTCGACTTCCAGGCAGCCTTCAAGTCGTTCGAGAAATAACCCGTATGTCTCAAAAAACTCGACCTCCGGGCTGTCAAACACTTCACGAACCTTTGGATCCAGGATTGTGCTGAAGATGATCGGCCTTCTGCCGCCGGACTGTTTTAAAATATAATCCATCGTTTTCCTGGCTTCCTTGACCGTACGGATAAAGGGGAATTTTTCCTCATTGAAATTTATTTCAGGGAATTGGCAGATCAGGGCCTGGCCCAGATTGGTAACCATTATCCCAGTGCTGTCGGAAATGTAATAAATATCCTTGGAACTCCACATAGAACATTTCTCCTTAATGAGAAGATATTTTTATCCTTTGCTGCCCACAGAGGCCAGGTAGATAACCGACTCCTCTTCGCCGTCCAGGTCGAGCAGCCGGTTCAGTTCATCATCATAAAATGCCGCCACCGGGCAGGCACCAAGATCCAGAGCCTCGGCAGCCAGCAGCATATTCTGGCAGATATGCCCCACATCCATCAACACATAGCGAAGCCCCCGGTGCCCGTACTTGGCAAAGTTTCTCCGCAGGATAGTTGACCAGACAAAAACCACCCCGGCCTCGGCCAGAAAATTCTGCCCCAGTGCAGCCTGGGCAATCCTCTCCCCCTGAAAACCGGAAGCGAGTTTCTCCAGACAGAACTCCGCCACCTGGAAATGATAGATGCCGGGATCAACTGTATCAACATTATTGACTGCCAGGTATGTTTCGATGGGATACAGGGCCCCGGCCGAAGGGGCGGACCTGAAAAAATAGCTGCCGGCCCGGCCTGTGATACCCTGGCTGGCCCAGAGGAGCATGGCAAGAGATTGTAAGCTGAGCGGTGAATCTCCGTATCGCCGGTTTGACCGCCTGCCCTGTAGTGCGCTTTGCAGGCTGGAATCTTTTTGCCAGTCAGTGGGCAACGTGATCGTTTCCGTATCAGGATATTTCTTGAATGGTTCAGTTGAGTATATTTCGAGCCGCGATATTTGTTGGAGGGATTTTGGATCAAATTTTGTATCCTGTAAATATTTATACCCAAGGGTTTGTTTCAGGTCATCCATGGCCACCAGCCTGTCTCCATTTATTATTCAGTAAACTTATTGCCCTTCCGAACAGCTGGATCGGCAATCATTTATCAGGTCTCTCAACTGGGTTTCCTGTGACTCTATGCTTTCAACCAGCTTGAATTGCACCATGGCCCTGTCAAGGTTATGCCCCTTATACTCCGTCTTGAAATATACATCGGATTCCAGAAAGTCGGTAACAAATCGTAAGCCCAATTCATAGGCAACGAGGCGAATGGCATCATAGAGATGCTCATAGTCAGGGTCGGACAGGAGATTGTATTCTGCAAGGTAACCGGAGAGAAGTGACCGGCAGGGGTCACTGTCAAAAGCCACCGTTTCAATATCTCCGGCGTCATCAGCAAGGGTGTTGCAGCAGGAGCGCAGACAATCAGCTATATCATAGAGGATAAGTCCCGGCTTCACCGTATCCAGATCAATCATGCCGACAGCTTTACCGGTTTTTATGTCCAGCATGACATTATTGCTTTTGGGATCACCGTGCACAGCCCTGTGTTGCAGCCGTTCTCCAGCAAGTACATTTTCAAGCACCGGAGCCCACTGCCGCCTGTTTTTTATAAAGCCGAAGCAATATTGCAGGCGGCTGGATTGGTCCAGTTTATCGGATTTCCCGACAACCTCATCAAAATGAG
>PVMK01117612.1_pt1 | contig 16268 bp, 18 predicted proteins | sample 1853481 | NCBI WGS metagenome assembly PVMK01 (sample SAMN08533507, study PRJNA380276) | Marine sediment metagenome, whole genome shotgun sequencing project.
TCAAGGTGGTCGATTTAACGGCCCACGATTATCGAAGGAAATCCTGATGAGTGAGTATCGGCGAGCCAAAAAGACCATTGAAGTTTCTCCAGGAGAATCTGTAAAGATTCTTCGCGAGCTACAGGAATTGAGCCAGAATGAGCTGGCTGACTTAACGGGGATTCCACAGTCAACAATATCTGCGATTGAGAACGATCGTGTGCGTCTCGGGGTAGAGAGGGCAAAGGTTTTAGCCAGGGCATTGAGCTGCCACCCTGCAGTTATTGTGTTTCCTGGCTGGGATGTGACAGCTGAGTCGGCGGCGGCTTAACCAGGTGATGCAGTTCGCTCGCTATGCTTGCCGGACCGGCGTGACCGCCGGCCGCTGATCACGGCGGTTAGGTGGCGGCCGAGGTGGTGATGGATCAGTCAGCTAGATTTTGGGACAAAATAGCAGAGCGCTATGCGAAACGACCGAGTGCTGAAAAAAGGGGTCTGACCCCTTTTTCTCTTTCTTCTGTTTATTAGCCAAACACCTCGTGCATGACATCCGGACGTTTCGCCGCAACCGCCAACAACGACTGCGCAGCCTGATTCGGCCGGCGCCGGCCCTGTTCCCAGTCTTGCAGCGTGCGCAATGAAATGCCGAGCATGCGCGCAAAATTTGCCTGGCTGATACCTACGCTTTCACGAATCTGCCGAATTTCTCCCGGTGCGGTGAAACGATAACGACGCCCGCCGCCGGCCTTGATCTCCTGAAGAGAGTCGACCATTTCCTGGCCGATATTGCGTTTAGCCATTGTCCATCTCACGTTTCATCGCACGCAGAATGTGTGCCGGTATCGTTTCGGCTTCGCTCTTTGCATAAATCGTCAACAGCCAGATCTCGTGCGGTCGCTGCAGATAGTAAATAACGCGAACACCGCCACGTTTGCCGATATTGCGACGGCTCCAACGCAGTTTACGAACGCCGCCGCTGCCGGGAATCAACGCGCCCCGTGTTGGGTTGTTTCTCAAAGCCATCTGCAGCCGGCCGAATTCCTCGTCCGAAAGATAGCGGGGTAGATAATGCTCGAAGACGCTGGACTCGACGAATAGCATGGCCACTATACGGCAATGCCGTATATCTGTCACTGAAAAAGATCGAGCCAGATTGACGACTACCCGGCGTTCAAGCGAGCGGCGAAAGCAGGCCAATGTTCAGGAAATTAGTGGAAGAAATAAGGGTTTTAACCTGATATCGCGGACGGTTTAATAAAGGCTAATCGGTCTTGATTTAGCCGGTCCAGGTTGTTTGCGGAGATGTCGATAGGGGAGTTTCTTTGGTTTGAGGTTCCGCTCTTCACGTCTAAACTACCAATAAACTACCAATTCCTACCAAAATTGGTAGTTTGATGGAGCTGTATTGAACTATCAATTAATTACCAATCTACAAAAAATTGGTAATTAATTGATAGGCGTGCTAGATTTCTACCAATCTTCGGCATATTGGTATTAGAAGTGCATATTCCGTTAGCACCGCCGGGCTTCAACGAGCTACTTCAGGAAATCATCAAGAACTCAACTCAGCGTTTCAGCGAAATTATCTCCCTGGGGATTCCTCCTGATCCACGCGGGAAGTATTACCACTGGGACAAATTGCGCCACCTGAAAACTCCACCTGATGAACTGAGTCACCGAGAATGGTGGTTTGGAATCAAGTCTGCACGAAAGTCTCTATATGAGGCTATACCTCATACCGCTAAAAACGGCACGCCATTCGTATTCGGCGAGCCAAATGTCATACGACGCCTATTGCATGAGATCGACTTCTACGGCGGCGGGGAGCTAAGAACCAGCAGTCAGGTTACAAATCCCAATACCCGAGACACCTATCTAATTAATTCGCTAATAGAGGAAGCGATTACCTCGAGTCAGCTCGAAGGAGCCGCGACCACGCGAAAAGTGGCAAAGGAAATGTTACGCCAAAAACGGGCGCCCAGAGATAAGTCTGAGCGCATGATTGTAAATAACTACAATGCAATGGAGTACATAAACGATATTGCTGCCGAAGACTTGACGCCGAGCCTCATCCTGGAGTTGCATCGAATATTGGCCAAAGACACCCTCGATGACCCCGCCATGGCAGGCAGGCTGAGAGCATCAGATGATTTTTATGTTGGTGACAACAGAGATTCGACCGTCATTCACATACCCCCCAAATATAAGGAGCTTCCCAAGCGACTTGATAGCATTTGCAATTTCGCAAATGCTTCGAACAAACGTGGTTTTCTTCATCCCGTAATCAGAGCCGTCGTCTTACATTTTCTGCTTGCTTACGACCATCCATTTGAAGATGGCAATGGTCGTACCGCCAGAGCATTGTTTTATTGGTCGATGCTTCGCCAAGGTTATTGGACAATGGAATTTGTTTCCATATCCAGAATTTTGAAGATGGCACCCGCTCAATACATGCGCGCGTACCTATACACCGAGACTGATGACAATGATGTCACCTACTTTATTCTTCATCAGTTAGAGGTCATTCTGCGAGCTATTCAGGAATTGCTTACATATCTTCAAAGAAAGTCTGACGAAATGAAAAATCTTGAAGGTATGGTAAAGCGTTCTGCGAGCCTGCAAGAGGCGTTGAATCATCGTCAAATGGCGGTATTGAGCAGGGCTGTGAAGAATGCCGACTCATTATTTACAATAAAAAGTCACCGCGGCGCACATAAAGTGACCTATGACACTGCGAGAACTGACCTGCTTAAATTGGCAGATATTGGCCTTCTCGCCAAATCCAAGATCGGCCGTGCATTTGTGTTTCATCCCGCGAAAAATCTAAGTAAGCGACTCAAAGCGTTTTAAGGAAAAAACAGCCTGACGAAGAAATTGGTTAGCGAAATGAAGTGAACCAGTCCAGAGCTGGTCACTGGGTATAGAAATGCCAATATGTTTTTACACTAAGACTCTGGAGATTAGGCTGACTTCACCTAAACCAAAATCAGAATCTTCTACGCCTTTTTCCGAGTTTATTCGGGGAGCATCCTCGCGCGAGAAGAAGCGTGTCTATGGCAGAGTTCTTAAGAAGGCCACTAAGGATCAGCAGGATCTGATGAAAAAGACCTCGTCGGGTTAGACTCTCGGGCGCCTATCCCATTTGGCAGTTAAGGGGTCAGACCCTGATTACACCGTTTGGCCTCACAACACCGGCGACGCCAGTCGCGACAGGTTAACGCCCAGGTGCCACCAGAACGGTTTCTTGTCCAGGCTGTCCGGATCGATCGGTACAGCGTGGGCGAAGTCCTGTTCGAACATCGCCTCCATTTCGCTGGCGAACGCCTGGTCGGCGATGAGGGCCGTCACCTCGAAATTCAGGCGGAACGAGCGGTTGTCAAAATTAGGCGTGCCCACGGTGGCGACGTCGGCATCGATCAGCATCACCTTTTCATGCAGAAACCCCGGCTGGTAGGCATAAAACTTTATGCCGAGGTCGCGGAGCTGGTCGATATAGTGAAACGCAGCCAGATAAACCGGCAAGCTATCGGCCTTGCCGGTGGTGATAATTCGTATGTCGACACCGCGCAGGGAAGCCAGCTCAAGCGCCTTCATGACGGCTTCGTCGGGGACGAAGTACGGTGCCGACAACCAGATACGCTGCCTGGCTGAATTCAATGCCGCGACGAAGAACAGCCCGGCGGTCTCCAGCCGCTGCGTGGGCGCGAAAGGTACGATCATGGCCCGCACGTCACTGCCCTCGGCTGCCTGCGGCGCCCAGTTAAGCTGCGGCAATTCGCGTGTCGCCCAGTACCAGTCCGAGAGAATGACCATCTGCAGCTGAATCACCACCGGCCCATCGAGACGCACATGCGTGTCTCGCCAGGGACTGAAATCCGGATCGAGTCCCAGGTATGCGTCGCCGACATTGTGCCCGCCGATCCAGCCGGTCACACCGTCAACCACGACCATCTTCCGGTGGTTGCGAAAGTTGAGTTGAAAACGGTTGTTGGCGCCCTGCGTGGGCTTGAAGGAGGACACCTCTACCCCCGCAGCACGCAGCTCTTCGACATACCGTGGCGGCAGGCCACTGCTGCCGATCTCGTCATACAACATATAGACGCGAACACCCGCTTTGGCGCGTTCGATGAGGGCTTGCTGCACGCGCCGGCCGAGTCCGTCGTCATGGAACATGTAGAACTGAAAGAGAATGTAATCCTGCGCCTGCGCGACACCCGCAAGTATGCTGTCGAAGGTCGCCTCACCGTTGATCAGCAACTCAGCCCGATTGCCGCGGGTCAGGTCCAGGCGCGAGAGCTTGCGGACCGCCGCATAATCTGCATGATGCGCCTCCATAGGTACGTTCCAGGGCTCCAGGTTCCTGCGAAACTTGGCCAGGGTGGTGTCGATCTCGTCCTTACGCTCTTCGTAAGCGTCCAGGGCGCCTTCGAACTTGTTGCGCCCGAGAACCAGGTAGGCGGGCACCGCCACCATCGGCATTGAGACGAGCGAGACCGACCAGGCGATCGCCCCCGGGGCGGTCCTGGTGGTCATGATTGCGTGGATAGCCGCGATGATCCCGGCCACGTAGAAAGCCGTTACGATCCAGGCAAGCATCGCAGATCTCCTTTTTATCATCGTTATGGATCCTGCCATGGCGGACAGCGAAGCGGAGGCCATGATCGGCCATTTGCCCGAAGCGGGCAAGCTGGCAGGTGGTGCAATTAAGGGGACAGTGACCCTAATTCATGCCAGAAGCTCACTTAACTCAACCAGGCAGTTGAATTAGGGTCACTGTCCCCTTAATTCCCATTGCGGTAAAACCAGCCGCTTGCAAAAATGCAGACCTGATATAAAAGAGGTTACCGGAGTAGTTGATGGCAGGTGGCTTTGCAAAAGACGGCGCGGTACAAGACCAGATCGATGCGACCATTGCGGACGCAGTCAGCCACGCACGTCACCGCTTGCCACAGGGCGAAAGCCTGAAAAACTGCGCGAACTGTGACAACCCCATTCCGCGTGCACGTCGTGAAGCCGTCCCCGGTGCGCGCCTGTGTATCAGCTGCCAGGAAACCGCCGACAAAGAGGCGGTGACCCGCAGCGGCTATAATCGCCGCGGCAGCAAGGACAGTCAGTTGCGTTGACAGGGGTCTGACCCCTTTTCTCCTTCCGCCACCACCACGGAGATGAGATCCATGAACCCATTCTCACGTCGCGCCTTTCTCTTCGCATCATCCGGCGCAGCCGCTGGAACTTTTATCGCGCCGGAACTCGCAATAGCCGACGATCATGATGGCGCGTCGCAGAGCGGTTTGATCACCGGACTGCCAAAGCCACTGCGCTACAAGTCAATTCCGGGATTCCTCAGCGCCGAGCAAATTGCGCCGCACCACACGGCGCATTATGGCGGTGCGTTGCGCGGCTACACTGCCGCCGATTCCAAGCTGGAATCCAGCATCATCGAAGGCATCACAATTGATCCGGACGCATACGGCGCCTTGCAGCGTGCGAGAACGAGTAAGTGCAATAGCGTTCTCCTTCACGAACTGTACTTTGATGAAATGGTTCCAACCGCTGATGAGCCGGGACCTGAGGTTCGAGGCGCCATTGAAAAACGTTTCGGATCGCTCGACAAGTGGGCCGCGGATTTTCAGGCCAGCGCCAAGACCGCTGCCGGCTGGGCGATGCTCACCGTTCACCCGGTTAACGGCAAGCTCTACAATGTCGTCAGTGATGAACATGCGATGGGGCCACTCTGGATGGCCACACCGATACTTGTGATTGACGTCTATGAGCACGCGTTCTACGTTGATTACAAAAATCGCAAGACCGAATACATTGAAAAATTCATGGATCACATCGGGTGGCAGGAAGTTGAACGCAGGCACACTGCCGCCAGCTGACATGAGCATTCAATGTGGGGACCAGATAGAGAATTCCGGAGAATATAGGTGGCAGGCGGCTTCGCAAAAGACGGCGCGGTGCAAGACCAGATCGATGCAACCATCGCGGACGCAGTCAGCCATGCACATCACCGCTTGCCCCAAGGCGAAAGCCTGAAACACTGTGCGAATTGTGACAGCCCGATTCCGCTTGCACGTCGCGAAGCCGTTCCCGGTGTGCGCCTGTGTATCAGCTGCCAGGAAACCGCCGACCCAGAGACCGTGATTCGCAGCGGCTACAACCGCCGCGGCAGCAAAGACAGTCAGTTGCGTTGAGGAAAAGGGGTTCGACCCCTTTTCTCCCACCGCGTATTCAGTCGTTGGTGCTATTATCCAGCGCCAGTGCACCAGAGCCATTGGCGACTAAAAACAAAAAGCCAGCATAATCGGCGAGCCAAACTGACCGACCAGCCGGTCACTTTTCGCGGATGTTCGGTGGCTGTACACTGCCGGACGAGAACACACGTTACGGCGCCCTGATTGCAGACAAACGGGGCAATATTGTGGTGGAAATGTTCGAAATCACTACGCCGAGGAGTCACGATGGTGGAATACGAATTTACGACCGAACAGAATGTCACGTTCGACAAACTTTACGCCACCTTGCGTCGGTTTGTCTTTATTTTAGCCATTTCGATGCTGTTGCTTATCACATGGGGTTTCGCTTTGCTTTTCGACGGCGGCCGTCCGATGCTGCAGATCATCGGCGTGGTTGGCACCGGAGTGCTCGGTCTGGTCATTTGCGGTTTCTTTTTGCGGCCCCTGAGTAGCATTCAGCGTATCACGACGACAGAAGGCAGAGATATCTCTGTACTCATGCGTGCGCTTACGGGTCTTAATTCTGCGCATAATTTTTTGCGCCTCATTCTCGTCGTGGGTTTGTTAGTCCGTGCGATCGGGTTTATTGATGATATGGGATGGCTCTAAAAGAACCTCACTGCGGAGACACCAATGACTGCCTACGAATTTACAGAATCGCAGAATCAGCAGATTGATGAAATTGCCGGGAAGCTTTCGCATATCTCAATGTTGTTTTATGCATTTGGCGTCCTGCAACTTCTGGAGGCGACTCTCATATCGGCCGGTGCGGTGGTCTGGGGCGCTACGGCCTCCGGCTTGCTTTTTCTCGGACTCGGATTTGTCTATCAACGACCGCTGGATAATTTCAAAAAAATAACGACAACGGAAGGTAGTGATATTCCGGAATTAATGATCGGACTCGACGATTTGCACGTCGCCTATTTGACCGGGCAAGTGCTTATCGTGTGTTTAAGTGGGGTGCTGCTGGCGGACGCAATCCGCTTATTGCTCTGAATATCCAGAGAAAAGGGGTCAGACCGATTTTTCCGATATCAGAAAATTCGGTCTGATCCCTATTTTCCCAAAAAAACAGGGACCGGATACCTTTTCTTCCTTATTTTTCCCGTTAAAAAACAGGGGCCGAACCCCGTTATCTTTTTTTGTTGTTCCCATTCATAAGGTTTGCCACCATTCTGAGGCAGAATGGTGGCTGACACTTGCAGAGGTCCGACCCCGCGATCTTCACACGGAGCACAATCGGCATGATCACAATAACCTGCAAATTGCATAAGACCTCGTCAGGCCCTGGGCAACGGCCGCATTTAAGCTGGCTGATTCTGTTGTTGATTCTTTTTGCCGGGCACGCGTTTACACTCGTCCACGCACGCGTTCTCGATCTTGGTGTCCCGGAAGATGCCGTGCTGGCGGCGCACCGCCTGTCCTGCGGCACCCAGAAAGAAGGTCATTACGAATACGGTGTATGGCGCGGCAAGGTGTTTGGGCGTGTCTCGTGGGAACCAGACCGGCATCTATTCGATGTCGTTGGCGTGAACACGCGTCGTTGTCCGACGATCGTCGATGCGCAACGAGGCAAAGGCTATCGCCTCGTGTCGCGTGAGTTCATGTTCTTCCTCGAGCCGGGCACGGAGAACATCCTCGACGTCTGGCAAAATCCCTATACCGGCAAACAGGTCAAAGTTATTCCCGTCGCCAATGATCCGATCAGTTTTCCACCGGTACTGCCCAACGACAAAGACGGCAAGCCTTATGTTTTTCCAGGCGAGATACGCGGTCAGTATGTCGTTAGAAACATTCAGGCCAGGCTCTTTTATCCGAATCCGCTGGGCGGCGGATTCGACGATGCGGTCGGAGGATTTGTCCAGGGCATGGAAATCTACACGCATTTCGTGCCGACAGGAGAGTTGCTGACTGATGACGAGACACCGGTCCAAAATCTCCACCTGGCATGGCATCGATTTTCCGACTGGACGCCGTGGATGGAGATGGGCGACATTCCCGGCTACCTGATTTACAGCACCTACGGCTGGCGCGTGAAGAAGATTGAAGACCTGCCGAAAATTCTCAAAGATGCGATGCAGACGGAAGAGTTCGCCCTGTATCGCGAGCCACCACCGCCCGATGACATGCGGCCGATGACGGATGAATATGCCACTTTCAAAAAGTTAAAGACGGGCGAGGCCGCCGAAACAACCATACAGGCGCGGTAATTCAGCCAAGCGTCAACCGCGCGCTAGCCGGTCAATGCACCCAGCGGGTCGTCCAGAATATCCGGATGATTCTCAGCCATGAGTTGGCGCCAGCTTTCCGGCATGTCATTTATAGAAAATACTTTGCGGCCGACGCCGCGCGCCACGTAATTGCCGGGACGGTGTTCCATACCCATCCACCCTGGCCACGTATTGATGTCATTGAATGCCCACGTGGCCGGCGCGGTTTTGATGTCCGGGTTGGCCACGTCTTGCAAGGAACCGTGGTAAGTACTCCAGTCGTTGACTTGCATGAGGCGGCCCTTGTCCGGTGAAGTCGGCTCCATTCTGAACACGTTGTCGCTGCGCACCCAGACATCGTCGCCTTCGATCAACGCCGGTCCGACCGGCAGCCGACTGGCCGTCATCTTGTAACCCGGCGGCGCGGCCTGGCGGGGTGGGGCCTCGCTACCCGGTCTTCGATAAGTCACATGGATCGGCTCAGTGCCACCAAATGTCTGGAGTTCCATGTCCTGATTCGTGTAGGGGTTTTTAAATGTCCGGATCTGCTGACCCGTATCCGGGTCGATCAGAAAGTTAATAATCAGGACCGAGGCTTCGTAAGCATCTTTTTCATCCGAATCGCGCGTGACAAAAATCGCCCCGCCGTTCTGACCCCACATTGGCGTAAACGCGCTGTCGACGAGCCCGTATCGTATGGTGCGTATCCACCAGAACACCGGTTCGTCACCCAGCGAATGCGCCAGTTTGCGCAGAATCAACAGGACATGATCCGGGTTATCGACATCGAGATCGAGGCTCGTTTCTGCCTCGGCCAGGCGCGGAACAAAAGGCCCGGCCGCTGCCGCACTCAGCATACCGAGAACAGTTCGACGATCCATAGTGATTCTCCGCAAACAAATATGAGGATGGTGGCCGTCATTCTACAGAAATGGGGTCGACCCAATTTCTCTACGTTCAGAAATTCGGTCTGACCCCTATTTTTTAACTCGATCTGCGATAGCATGGCTTTGATTTTCGCCACAGCGGGAGACACGAACAATGTTCAAGAAAGTCTTCTCAGCGTCAATGCTCGTCGCACTCGTCTCGATCGCGTCGGGCTACGCACCCGTCAGCGCGGCCGAGGAAATGAATCCGATCGTGATCGAGGAATGGGACGCGCCATACGGCGGCAGGACACGTGATCCCTTCGCGGCCGGCGCCGATGAAATCTGGTATGTCGGCCAAAAAGGAAATTACCTTGGCCGTTTCACGCCGTCGACCGGGAAATTTATTAAACGCGATTTGCCCGACGGGGCCGGGCCGCACAACGTCATCGTCGGGTCGGACGGCATCGTCTGGTACACGGGCAACCGGAAAGCCCATATCGGCCGATACGATCCGAAGACCGATGCCATCACGAAGATCCCGATGCCGGATGATGCGGCACGTGATCCGCACACGATGGTCTTCGACGCGGGCGAACAACACATCTGGTTCACCGTGCAGATCGGCAACAGGATCGGCCGCCTCCGGCTCGACGATTTATCGGTCGAGCTCATCGACGTGCCGACGCCACGCGCGCGGCCGTACGGCATCAGGATCGCGGCGGACGGCACGCCGTGGATCGTGCTGTTCGGCACGAACAAGCTCGCGTCCGTCGATCCCGAGACGCTCGAGTTGACCGAATACGTCATCCCGGTCGAACAGGCACGCCCGCGCCGCCTCGAGATTACGAGCGACGGGCGTATCTGGTATTCGGACTTCGTCCGCGGCTACCTCGGCGTCTACGATATCGAGGAAAAGTCATTCGATGAATTCGCCCTGCCGGCTGGCGAGAACGCGCGGCCGTATGGCACGGCCAAAGATGCGCAGGATCGTGTCTGGGTCGTAGCCGGCGGTGTCGAGCCGAACCTGTTCGTCGGCTTCGACACACGACAGGAAAAGATTATTTCGGTCACCGAGATTCCGTCGGGTGCCGGGACCGTTAGGCACATGGATTACCACGCGCCGACAAGTAGCGTCTGGTTCGGCACCGACCATGAAACGCTCGGACGAGCGAACGTCGGGGAATAGGAGTCTGATCCGGACTTGCCGCAGGGGGAACGATATGACTCAGACAAGCAAAACACTGAACACGCACTACAGGGCACCGCTGAAGGCCGCGTGGGTTGTGACGGCCCTGGTGATTTTTGCGATTCCGGCGGCTGCCGGCGTCAACGACGGCGTGGCGGGGTTGAACGAGGCGCAGCAGGCGTTCGCGGCCCGCACGCTGGCGTTCATCGAGGACATGGACGCCAGGCATTTCGCCCGCGCAGCGGAAATCGACGGCAGCCTGGTGCTCGAGAGCAAGGATTTCAACTATGACTTTGCGCGGTATGAAACGCACGTTGGCCGCGGCGAGGTCGTGGAGAAAATCGGCCGGATGACCGGCATCGTGTTCAAGCCGACCAGTGAAATCCAGACGCCAACCGTATTCGGCCGGTATTTCGGCATCGACGTGCATGCGAAGAATCCGAACGTCGGCATGCTACACGCGGCTTTCCTCGTGCAGTATTACCCAGACGGCAGGAGCGCGGTCGGCGGCACCCTGAACATCCTGCCCGGCGCGTTTCGCGAAGAAGACCTGGCGACGATGAAGGCGGCCCTGGATGGGGTGTTTGAAAAACACGGCGTCGATGGCGCGCCGCTGCGGAAGAGGGTCTGCGCGGGCACGGAGATGGCCGTGGACGCAAAATACCGTCGCCGGCTTGCCTGCGTCGGTGCGAGCTTCTTCGGCTACCCGATGCTTGCTGTGACCGAGGAAAACTTCCTGTTCGTGACGGAAGCCTATGACCGGTTTGTCGAGACCTTCCTGATGCTCGTCGAAAAACGCAAGGATGAGCCGTTTACCGACGCCGAGATCGCCAAGCAGGACGCGATGCGACGCAACTGGCTCGAAGATCAGCTGTTCACGGACCCGTATGCCGCAAGCGGCATCACGCCGTATGAGGTTTGGTCGCTGTCGTTTTCGCCGCCGGTGGTCAAATTCTGACGCGCGGAAAATAGGCGTCGGCCCCAGGTTTTATCTCGGCGGCAACCCGCCCATAGCGTACTATCCGCAACAGAACAACAAGGAGACTGGCTATATGAAACCGGGAAAGACTTTGATCTGTGCGTTGCTCGTGTATGGATTGAGCCAATCTGCGCTGGCTCAGAACCAGCCAAACATCGTATTCATCTTTATGGATAATTTTGGCTACGGGGAATTGGGCGTTTACGGCGGCGGCATTACCCGCGGCGGCGCAACGCCGCGCATCGATGCGCTGGCCGCCGAGGGTACGCGGCTGACCAACTTCAATGTCGAAGTCCAGTGCACGCCATCCCGCGCCGCACTCATGACCGGCCGCTACGCAATACGCTCGGGCAACGGGTCTGTGCCGATCACGACGGGCATGTATGGCCTGACGCAATGGGAAGTGACGCTGGCCGAAATACTGTCCGACGCAGGCTATGCAACCGGCATGTTCGGCAAGTGGCATCTTGGCCATACCGAAGGGCGCTTCCCCACAGACCAGGGTTTCGACGAGTGGTACGGCATCCCCAACTCGACGGACGAGAGTCTCTGGCCTGATCAGCCGCAGTTTAATGCGGTTGTCGAAGAAAACCTGAGCCCCTACGCGGTACCCGAATACATCTACAAGGGGCGCAAGGGCAGCCCGCCCGAGAAGGTCAAGATCTTTGACTCGAAGATGCGGCCGGAGATCGACCGGGAACTGACGGACAAGGCCATCGAATTCATCGAGCGGCAGGCGCGCGCGAAAAAGCCTTTCTTTGCGTATCTGCCCTACACACAGACGCATATGCCGGTGGTGCCCAGCGCGGATTTCGCCGGAAAAAGCGGCAACGGCGATTGGGGTGACGTGCTGCTGCAGCTCGACGCGTATGTCGGAGAGCTGCTCGACACGATCGATGCGTTGGGCATCGCTGACGACACGATCTTCGTGTTTACCGCGGACAACGGACCGGAGATGCTGCCCGGTCACAATGGTTGGGGTGGCCCGTGGCGCGGCTCGTATTTCACCGGACTCGAAGGCAGCCTGCGCGTCCCGTTTATTGTACGCTGGCCCGACAAGGTGCCGTCCGGACGCGTGTCCAACGAGATCGTTCATGCGTTGGACATGTTTGCGACGTTCGCGAACGTCGCCGGTGCCGAGATACCGGATGACCGGGTGATCGACAGTGTCGACCAACTGGATTTTCTGACTGGCCGGCAGGAAAAGTCGAATCGTGATGGCTTTATTGTCTACGTCGGCAACGACCTGTTCGGCATCAAGTGGCGGAACTGGAAAATGATGTTCAAGGAAGTCGAACGCGGAACCGATGAGAAGAAAACATTCGATTTTCCGCGCTTCTTCAATTTGTACTCCGATCCGAAGGAAGAATACCCGCTGACGAAAGCGACGGCCGGACACTTCTGGGTGCGTTGGCCGATGGGCGAAATCCTGACCGAGCACCTCGAGTCCTTGCAAAATGAGCCGCCGATCAAAGCGGGAACGCCTGATCCGTATTCACCGGCCGGCGGTAGCTAAGAGAAGAAGGGTCTGACCCCTTTTTTCCAAGGCTGCTGCCGGCTGGGCGATGCTCACCGTTCACCCGGTTAACGGCAAACTCTACAATGTCGTCAGCGATGAACATGCGATGGGTCCACTGTGGATGGCCACACCGATACTGGTGATTGACGTCTATGAACACGCGTTCTACGTTGATTACAAGAACCGCAAGGCCGAATACATTGAAAGATTCATGGATCACATCGGGTGGCAGGAAGTTGAACGCAGGTACACTGCCGCCAGCTGACATGACATTTAATATCGGGACCACATAGAGAATTCCGGAGAATATGGGTGGCAGGCGGATTCGCAAAAGACGGCGCAGTGCAAGACCAGATCGATGCAACGATCGCGGACGCAGTCAGCCATGCGCGTCACCGCTTGGCCCAGGGCGAAAGCCTGAAAAACTGCGCGAACTGTGACAACCCGATTCCGCTGGCACGCCGCGAAGCCGTTCCCGGTGTGCGCCTGTGTATCAGCTGCCAGGAAACCGCCGACCAAGAGACGGCGATTCGCAGCGGCTACAACCGCCGCGGCAGCAAAGACAGCCAGTTGCGTTGAGGAAAAGGGGTTCGACCCCTTGCGGTCTAGGCACCGCCACCCAAATGATAGGATGGCGACAGCCCGAGAAGCGCGGTTCAACTCAATAATGGGAACTCAATCCACTGTCAGGATAGACCGGTCTGCCATCGCGATGGTTTGCGTCATATTGGCGTTATTGCTGGCAAGCCCCGGGCGTGCAGATGATGGTGCTGAGCAGGATCCAACCCTCGAGCGCGGTCGGTATCTGGCAGAAACCGTAGCGCTCTGTGCGCATTGTCATTCACAACCGAATGACGAGATAGACGGCAGGCCGCCCATTCAGTCCAACTACGCCGGCATCGACTGCCCGATACGGGAAAAGAATCAGAATCCGAGGGGCAGGGACACAGAAGATTTCGTGACCTCTAAATTGTGTGAGCCCAATATCACACCGGATCCCATGATGGGCATCGGTGGCTGGTCCGAAGCCGAAATCATCCAGGCATTCAGGGACGGGCTGCGACCCGATGGTGCTCCCTTGCATTCGAATATGTGGCTGAACCTGCGCGCAGTCAGTGACGAAGATGCCGATGCGATCGCAAGCTATATTCAGACGCTGTCGCCGGTCGTTCATGAACAACCGGGCCGCGGTCAGGTCTTGAGCAGGCGGATTCACGATGTGGCGCTGAAAAGTTTGCCGCCTTCGCCCGCGAAGACCCCGGATCCATCGGATGAGGTCGCCTATGGGAAATACCTGACGGACATCGGCCGCTGCCGTTACTGTCATACACCCAACGATGCGCCGGGACGTGAACGGAAAGGCAAGGCGTTTACCGGCGGCGCCCGTTACTGGGTTGGCGGCCGTTATCTTCCGGGTGCCCGGGCCATCGTCACTCCGAACCTGACCACACACCCTGAAGGGCTTGGCGTCCTGAGCCGTGCTGATTTCATTGCCATTTTCAGGGAACGTGGCAGCGGCCGGAAAGTACCATTCAGTCGCAACACGGTGATGCCCTGGGTGGCATTTGCCGGTATGACGGATCAAGACCTGGGAGCTATCTGGGCCTTCCTGCAGACGCTTCCTCCCCAGCCAACATCACAACCTCTCGATTATGATTTCTGACCGTGGAAAAATCGTGTCTGACACCAATTTTCCCCACAGCCCGGTCGCAACCGGGGCAGTCTTCGTCAGTCACGGCTATCGCGATTTCGGTTCAAAGGGGGAAGCAGAAATAAGGTGACAGTGATTAATTAAGGTGACAGGCACCCTAATTCGCCGCGGATACGGAATCTCGCGGACTTCGCTGATGAATTACGGTCACTGACCCCTTAATTGGGCTGCTATATTGCCGCGATGAAAAATTACGATGTCATCATTCTCGGCGGCGGCGCAGCCGGGCTGATGTGTGCCATGGTCGCAGGCCGCCGCGGCCGCCGCGTTCTGGTCCTGGAGCGTGCCAACAAAGTCGGCAAGAAAATACTGATGTCGGGCGGGGGCCGCTGTAATTTTACGAACCTTGGTTGCGAGCCGGCGCGGTTTATTTCTGCGAACCCCGATTTCTGTATCTCCGCACTGAGCCGCTATACGCAATGGGATTTCATCGCGCTGGTGGAACAGCACGGCATCGCTTATCACGAGAAGGCGCATGGAGCACTGTTTTGCGATGACTCGTCCAAAGACATTCTTGGCATGCTGCTGGCCGAGTGCGCGCAGGCGGGCGTCGAGATCCAAACGGACCGTGACAATACCGCGGTGAAACGGAACCAGCACTTTGCCGTCACCTGCAAGGATGCCACCTGTACGTCAGAATCACTGGTCATCGCGACCGGTGGCCTGTCGATTCCGAAGATGGGAGCCTCTGACTTCGGTTATCGCCTGGCCCGGCAATTCGGTCTGGATGTGCTGCAGACGCGCGCCGGTCTGGTCCCGTTGACCGTGTCGGGTGCGCTGCACGCATTGTCCACCCGCCTGTCCGGTTTGAGTCTGCGCGCAGGCGTCAGTACGGTGAGCGGCGAGGTGACTTTTACCGAAGGTATTTTATTTACGCATCGCGGACTCAGCGGCCCGGCGATTTTACAGCTCTCCAGTTATTGGCGTCCCGGAGAGGAAATTCGTGTGAACCTGTTACCCGATAACGACGCCGAAGAATTGTTGTTGCAAGCCAAGGCGGCGCAACCCAAAGCGCTGCTGCGTACGGTCTTGTCCGCCGTATTGCCGCGCGCGCTGGTGCTGGAATTGCAGGCATTGTGGTGGCCGGCAGAAGTTGACAAGGTCCTCGCTGAAATTTCCGACCAGGTGCTGCGCAGCGTAGCCGGGAACCTGAACGGCTGGACGATGAAACCGGCGGCCACCGAGGGCTACCGTACGGCCGAAGTCACACTGGGCGGTATCGACACCCATGAGTTGTCATCGCGGACCATGGAAAGTAAACGGCAACCCGGCCTGTACTGCATCGGCGAAGTGGTCGATGTCACCGGGCATCTGGGTGGATTCAACTTTCAGTGGGCCTGGTCATCGGCGCAGGCGGCGGGGGAGTTTGTCTGACACCGTTTATTAATGAGTCTGCCAATCGACTAAACTCGCTCCATGCAAAAACTCGCAATCCTAGGCACCGGCGATGCCCAGACGCCGGACGCGACCACACCGGCGCCCATTGTCGCCGCAGCCAGAAACGCTCATCCAGAGCTGCGCATGGTTCCGGGCGCGGTGTTTCCGGATACACCTGCGGCGCGTGAGATCTGCGCCC
>PVMK01129823.1_pt1 | contig 16266 bp, 16 predicted proteins | sample 1853481 | NCBI WGS metagenome assembly PVMK01 (sample SAMN08533507, study PRJNA380276) | Marine sediment metagenome, whole genome shotgun sequencing project.
TGGTTACAGGTGATAGAACGGGTTGGGTGGGTGGATCGAGTATCGAGCATCGAGTATCGAGTATCGATCGGGCGCCATGATTCGCCCCCGTGCACGTCATTTTCGAATCGTGGTGCAGGCGAGCTTCCTTTTCGCATGCCTGGCCCTCTTCTGGGGTCTTGCCGAACCGAGGGTACCCGGCGCAGCGGCATCGATCCTCCTCGCCCTCGACCCGCTGACCGCGATCGGTACGGCACTTTCGGATTGGAGTATTGCCCGCTGGACGTGGATCGGGCTCGTGGTGCTCGCGCTGACCACGGTATTGGGCCGCTTCTTCTGCGGTTGGATCTGCCCGCTCGGCACCCTGCAGCAGTTTGTGTCGTGGGTCGCCGGGCCCGAGCGGCGGAAGCTCCCCAAGATCAACCGCTACCGGCGCTGGTTCTCGATCAAGTACATCGTGCTGACGGTACTTTTGGTATGGGCGGCGCTCGGCGCCAACCACCTCGGTTGGCTCGATCCGATACCCCTGCTCCACCGCGCCTTCGCCGCCGGAATTCGGCCGCTGTGGCACGGCGGCGCCTCGCCGGGGGGGTGGATATCCTTCGGCCTTCTTGCGGCCATCCTCCTGCTGTCGGCGATGATCCCCCGGTTCTTCTGCCGCGCCCTGTGCCCGTTGGGCGCACTCCTCGGCGTCTTCGCCCGTCTCGCCCCGCTTCGCATCCGCCGCGACCCGGCCGGTTCCTGCACCGGCTGCACGCTGTGCGTCTTCGCCTGCCAGGGCGCCGACGAACCTCTCGACAAACACCGGGTGAGCGAGTGCCACGTCTGCCTCAACTGCATCGGGCCCTGCGCCGAGGAGAGTCTTCGCTATGGCATCGCCGGGACCGGCGATCTCCTCCCGACCCCACCTCTCGATGTCGGCCGGCGACGCTTCCTGTTGACGGTGGCGGGCTCCGCAGTTTTCGCGCCCGTGCTCCGCGCCGGCGGCGGTGGCATCGAGTCACGAGTCCACGACGCCATCCGGCCCCCCGGCGCCCTCGACGAGGAGGCATTTCTTTCGCGCTGCATCACCTGTGGCGCCTGCTCGGCCTCGTGCCCGACCAGCGTGATTCGCTCGGACCTCGGCAAGACCGGGATCGAGGGCCTCTTCACCCCGATCCTCGACATGCGCCGCGGGTGGTGCGAGCCCTCGTGTATTCGATGTGGCGAGGTCTGCCCAACCGAGGCGCTGGCCATCCTCGACCCGGACACCAAACAGGCCATCGGCGGTCCGGCCGAGGTCAGAATCGGAACGGCCTTCCTCGACCGCGGCCGCTGCCTCCCGTGGGGGATGGAGACCCCGTGCATCGTCTGCGAGGAGATGTGCCCGACCTCGCCAAAGGCGGTGTGGCTCGAGACGGTCGAGATCATCCGCCGCGACGGCAAACCCGTTACCCTTCAGCGCCCCAATATCGAACCCGAGCTCTGCACGGGCTGCGGACTGTGCGAGAACCGCTGCCCGGTCGGCGAGGAGGCAGCGATCCGGGTGTCATCTGTCGGGGAGAGCAGGGATCCGAGGAATCAGATGATGCAGCGACAGCTGAAGGATGCCGCCCAGCAGGTGTGAATTCGGATTTCGGATTCCGGATTTCGGATTTCGGATTTTCGGAAGCAGCGTGGGAGACGGACCGCGTCCACCGGAGGTGCCTAGCCAGCGCTCGATCAGAAGGTAATCCGGCGAGCTGGCGAACACCCTGAAGTAGCGAGAGAAGGACGGCTGCTCGGTCAGGATGGCCGGCCTTCCCCTGTGTAAGATGAGCAGGTAGTCCACGTTGAGCAGGCTCAGGGTCTCGTGCAGACGGCGCGGGTGATGCAGCAAGCTGCTGATCTGGGCAAATCGGTTGGGCCCAAAGTGATCGCCGAGAAACCGCCCGTTGGCGAAGTACCGCAGGTTCTCCGCGAACAGACCGTAGACCGTGTACGCCGACCCGGCTGTTTCGTTGAGCAATTCGATGGCTTCATACCCGACAACATGACGCGAGAGAAAACTCGAACGTGCCTGCTCGGTTGTCGGCGGCGGACCGAGTTGCACCGCCTTGTAACATCCATAGAACCAGGCCGGAGCGACGAGCATGCAGGCTACCAGGAGTACGAGTCCCGAACTCCGGCGAGAGGGCGGCCAGAATTTTCTGACGAAGCAGTCGGCGCCGAGGGCGAGGACGAGGCTCACGACCGGGAAGACCGGCAGAAGGAACCGAATGTCGCCGATCGTCGTCAGCCAGAACAACCCGTAGGCGAATGTCAGCAGGGCGATCCACCGTCCCGTTCGCAGGCGGAGCACGAAGATGAACAACAGGGGAATCAGAATCAAATACCAGGGCGATATCGGTGCCTGCCGGTGAAAAACCTCGCGCGCGAACACCGCGTTGTATGGCACGAGAATGAGAGAGTCGAGATGGCCCGTGATCTCGAGGATCTGGCGCAAGATGGACGCCGGCAGAGAATGGCCGGGCGCAGCCGGGTCGGCGGAGACGAGGTCGCTCCAGGCGCTCGCCCCGAAGAGATTCGAGTAGTACGGGAAAACCGGATTACCAGTGTAATAGACGATGCGCGCGTACCACGGTCCGGCAATCGCCAGGACAACGGAGGGAAAGACAAGCGCAGGACGCACGTCGTGGCGGCGAAGGCCGACAACGAGGGTCGCCGCGGCCAACACTGCAAAGAAGAAAAGCCCCAGGTATTTGCTGGCGCAAGCGAACCCGATCATCGCTGCAGAGAGTACGAGCCATCGGGTGGGTGCTCCACGCAGCCAGCGATGCCAGGCGAAAAGTGCAGCGGTGACAAAGAGGGTGAGCCCGATGTCCACATAGGCTGCTCCGCCAAGCCACACCGCCAGAGGATTCCCGAGCCACAGAGCCGCGCCCCAGATCCCCACTCGGTTGCCGGCCAGGCTCCGGCCCCAGGCCATCAAGACCGCGCCAGTCAACATCAATGCCACGAATTGACATAGTTGGGCCGCGACCTCACCGCTGAGGAAGAAGCCGAGCGCGAAAAGCATCTCTTGAAGCTGCGGAAAAACCGGAAACCGAAGACTTTCGAGGAAGGGCAGCCCCCCAGAATCCACGAAGGCTGTCGCGTACGGCAAGTGGTAGAGCGTGGCGTCGAACTGAGTCGGCGGATATAGCGCCAGGAGCAGCATCGGGGCAATCAGCGCCAGAAAAAAGAGGAGATGTGTACCTGTTCTCCGCCAGTCAGTGGAAATCGCGGCGGAGCGAACACGACGAACGGTGTCGCGCCAAACGCGATGTGACATGAGGTTCAACACGGCGAGCATCAGCAGTACCGCAGGCCGCGTCAGCTGGTTTATCAACCCAAACAGAAAAATGAGCGATGCCGTGACTCCAAAACCGAGTGTCGCCGAGAAAGCGAACTCCTGCCAAACGTCCGGGTACTCGAAAGCCACGGTAAGCCGTCGCCCCACCACATAGAATGAGGCGGTGATGAGAGCCAAGGTGAGTAAATGGCTCGACACGAAAATGAGGGTGTTCAGAAGATACTCCACACGACGTCTTCGAGGGAGTTAGAGTACAACGAACACCCATAGTCGTCTCTGGTACGATGCCCTCCTCCACTGGGCGAGCACTCGTCAGTGTTGACGACGACCGAAAACGATGATCAATAGCTATCCCAGGTCCCTGATTCGAGCTCTTCTGCTTGGTGCACTGGCGGGCGTGGTTTCTTTGTTTCTGGATCTGTTGCTCGCGAGAATCACTCTTGGCTATCAGATTCCCGGGGCGGTGGGTTATACGGGATGGTACGCGGGCGCCGGCGCGATCCTTGCCGCGCTTCTGCACGCATTTCGCCGAACAATTCCTGCGGCGGGTCTTTTCGCCACCACCCTGGCACTTCTCTATGTGCCTCCGTTGATCGAGCGGGTCCATGCGGCGCTGGCGTATCGGTATTCGACGGCGGTCGTGATCGGGGCAGGCATCGCGACCATCGTTGCCTACGCATTTTGGATTGCGATCTTGAGCCGAGTCGTCAAGCCTGAGGATTGGCCATGGGCCGTCGTTCTCGGGGCGGTCGCGGCTGCGTTCGCGCTCGCCCTCAACCGCAACATCGTGGACTATCCGTTTGAAGCCAAAGCGTTGATCCTCGACGGGGCGTTGGTGGCTTCGATATTGGCGATGGCGGCGGTGCTGCGACGCTTCGGCCCTAGGGGCGCGATGATTGTTGCCGGCGCAGCATTCCTGGCTTTCCAGGCTACGGCAGCCGTCCTCGACCGGGGTGTCGTACTGCCGCAGGCACCGGTCCAAGAGCCGCGGGGTCGTAACCTGGTCGTGATCATCATTGACACGATTCGCCAGGACGTTTTCGACTCCGTCATTGCCGAAACCGAAGAGGGACGAAGATTTCGCGTCAGCCTCGAAGATGCTGCGTGGTTCTCAAACACCGTGGCCGCCGCTCCGTGGACGGCGCCGTCGGTGGGTTCGATCATGACCGGTCTTTATCCTGGTGAACACGGGTTCGGACGCCCGACCGAGGATCCTTCGCGGCCGTTGCAACGGCTCAAAGACTCCGTGCCTACGTTGGCCGAGCACCTGAGCGCTCGAGGGTACGAAACCATGGGCATCGTGACGAACTCGCTGCTGCATCCGGTGAGTGGAATCAACCGTGGGTTCTCTTACTACAGGTTATTGCAGGCCGGTACCGAGAAGCTGCCGATGATGACGGTAGCGGTTCGCTTGGGCATGGTGCAGCGAGAGCTGTATCAGTCGGCTGAATCGACCCGCCGGCACCTGGAAGACAGAGTCGACAGGCTGGCGGACTCGGACCGCCCGTTCTTTCTCTGGCTGCACTTGATGGACCCTCATGCTCCACTGCACGAACATCCCGACCTGCCATCCGGAATCGGGCACGAAGCACTGCCTGCACCTGACCGGCTCTACCGAGACGAGGTGCGGTACGTGCTGTCTGAAACGGCACAGATGATAGAGCTGCTCAAATCACGATTGGACTGGGACGACACCGTGGCCCTGGTGGTTGGTGACCACGGTGAGATGTTCCCGTCGGACGGTCGCGAAGCCTCTGCCGAGATACTCGGGGGCGATCCCATGCTCCAAGGTCACGGGCACGCGCTCTATGATGAGTTGGTTCACGTGCCCCTGGTGATTCGCCCGGCCGGCGGTATCGACAGCGGGCGCGACCTGGAAACTCTGGTGAGCCACGTCGACCTGATGGCCACGATTTTTGACCTCCTTGGCGTGGATCCACTCCCCGTTTCTGGCGATCGATTCAGCGTCGCGGCTCAGCTCGACCCGGCCGCTCCTCCAAATGCCGCAGCCGCCCGAAGCGAAGCGTATGCCGGGGCAACGCAAAGGGGGCCGCTCCAGTTTGCGATCCGTTCGCGGGACTTCAAGCTCATCTACTACCCGAACGGAGGTCGGGCCACCGAGATTTACGACCTCGTGGAAGACCCCGACGAGCACAATAATCTCGCGCGGGAGGGACATCCGCTGGCAGAGGACGCAGTTGAAAAGGTCACGAAACATGCCTTTGTGATGAGCACGATGGATCACGCCGAGGCGATCGCCTTCGACCGGGACACCCGCGAGCAGCTCGAAGCGCTGGGATACCTGGAAGTCGATTAGCAAGTAGATTTCTGAGGGTGGGTGGTCGGGAGGTCAGGGTTCCTGTTTCGTAGGGGCGAAGGGGCCCTGCGTGCGCTGCCACCACAGGACGCGGGCGCCGTCCTTGACCCACACACGGGCGGTCACCACCGCCTGCCAGTCGTTGCGACGGCCGATGGCGATCACCTCCACCTCCCAGGCGCCCAGCGGCCGGACCGTACTCGAGATCGCACCGCCCTCAAACGATCTCTCGATCACCCCGGGGAACTCGACACCGCCCGCGGCAAGTTCGGCGAGGGTCTCGGCCATTGCAGCGTCGGACAGGGCGGTCACCCGCACCACCCGTTCCTCGAGAACAACCCCGGCGCCGCGCGACTGGAGCTCGGCGGTGACAGCGCCGATCGTGATCGCGATCAGGGTCAGCGCGGCAAGCGCGAAGATCAACGCGGTGCCCCGCTCAGAGGTCTGAGTCACCACCGTCGCCCTCCCCCACTGCCTCGAATGGCGAAACGGAGATTCTCCTTCCGTCTCTCGAGACCGTATCCCGGGTCGCGGGAGACAGACCGCTCCGGCGAGGGGTTGACCAGATAGCCGATGTTGAGGTCGACCACTCCCGGCACCGGCGACCGCCACCACCACGAGGTGACACCGCGCAACAACACCCTCTTTTCGACAGCCCCGCTTCCCGGCGCCACATCGCGGCGCACGAGGTCGCCATTCTCGACCCCGATGCGCACCAGGCCTCCCGCTCGGGTCGCGAGCACGAGCGGATCCTCAGACCACAACTCTTCCGGATTCGTCACGGCGGCCGCCTCCTGGACATCGTTGCGCAATCGGTTCGTGACGTGAACCAGAATGGGGTTACGCACCGAGCGACCTGTTGCGCCCAACAACTGCACCGAGTGGATCACCAGATCCGCCGCCACCAGGATCATGATGCTCAGGAGGGCCAACACCACAAGGAGCTCGACCAGTGTTGTCCCGCGTGAGTTGCTCACGGCCGCCACACCTGGGTGGTGATCGACACCACCATCTCCTCGGAACGCACCATCGCCCGCGCTTCGACCCGTACCTCATAGAGATCGGGCAGCGGGCGCGTAATCACCTGGAGCTTGGTCCGAACCCGGATCGACGACATGGGTTGGAACTCGTCCGAGAGGTCAATATCACCTGATGTCAGAGGCATCACTCCGCCACGAACGCTCTCGAGCAGGGTCTCGGCGGCTCGCACCAGATCGGCCCGCGCCTCGAGCCGTCGCGCGGCGCTCATCTGGACGTCGAGGAAGGTGGAGGCCACGACGACCGCAAATCCGAAGACTGCTAGCGCCGCAACGGCCTCGACGAGGCTGAAGCCGTGTCGTCTTAGGCTGCGCGCTTGTGCTCGGGGGATGGCTTTCTCGGGCACAGAGACGGAGACGGGTACGGGGTTGAACCGACCAGCTCGGTGAATCCGCCTCAGACCGCGAATCCCAGCAACTCCCTCAGCTTCGCCTGCGAACGCTCCAGGACTTCGTCGTGGAGCGAGCCGCCGTGCGAGTCCATGGTGACCATCACCGGGAATCGCTCGACGTCGATCACCCACAGGGCCTCGGGGACCCCGAACTCTTCAAGCATGAAGACCCGCTCCACGCGGGGAATGGCCCGCGCCAACACCTGGGCGGCGCCACCGACGGCGTGGAGGTACACGGCGCCGTACTCGCTCAGTCCCGCGAGAGTCTTGGCGCCCATGCCGCCCTTGCCGATCACCCCGCGCAGCCCGTAGCGGCCGATCACATCCGCCTGGTAGGGCTCCTCGCGGATCGACGTTGTCGGACCAGCGGCGATGAAATCGTAGGTGCCGTCGTCGTTCTCCGCCACAACCGGGCCGCAGTGGTAGATGACCGAGTCCTTCATGAACGGCGCCACCTCTTCACGGAAGTCCTGCATCAGCCACGTGTGGGCGGCATCGCGACCGGTGATCATGCGCCCGCTGAGCTCGACGAAGTCCCCAACCTCGAGGCCCCGGATCGTCTCCTCGCTGACCGGAAGCTTCAGCTCAGCCATGTCACGTCTCCCCCTTCCGCGATGCTCACCGCGGCTTTGCGATCGGCCCAGCACATGTACGAGATGGTCACAAAGTAGCATGCCGGCAACCGGTCGAGGTGCCCAATCTTGACCGCCAGCAGCGTCGTCTTGCCGCCGAATCCCATCGGCCCGATCCCGAGCTCATTGCCCTCTCGCAGCAAACGCTCCTCGAGTTCGGCCAACTCCGGTACCGGACTGGTGTCCTCGAGCGGCCGCAGGAGCTGGCGCTTCGACTCCTCGAAGGCCGAAACCCGATCACCGCCGACGCAGACCCCGAGAACGCCTGGCGCGCAGCCCATGCCCTGAGCTGTTACCACCGCATCGAGCACTGCGCGGCGGACCCCTTCGAGGTCACGCCCCGCGCCGAGTCTGCTGTCGGGCAGCTTGTACTGCGCACCGACGTTTTCCGAGCCGCCGCCCTTGAGGATCATCCGCACCTCTATCCTCGGCTCATCCCATTCCTCGAAGTGGAGGAATGGGATGCCCCTCCCCGACCCGTCGCCTGTGTTGGATCCGGTGAGGGTGTTGACCGCGTTCGGACGAAGGTATTTGCGGGCAGTCGCCTCACGCACCGCTGATTCGAAGTCGGCCCTCAACCCGCGGGTGCTCACTCCCGACGGGTAGTGGATCCAGACCACGGGAGTGCCGGTGTCCTGGCAGATCGGCGCCGAGTTCGAACGTGCAAGCTCGATGTTGTTGAGGATGGTCCCAAGCGCGATCGAGGCCAGCCCCTCGCCCTCGGCGTTGCGTCCCTCCTCGATCGCGGCCACGACATCCTCGGGCAGCTCGGTCGAAGCCCTCCGTATCAACTCGACGAAGGTCTCGATATGGGTTTCGGAAGCAACCATCAACGCACCTCCAACCCACGGATTATACGCCTGCCAAAGGAGCTGCGACGCGGCCGGTTACGCTAAGATCTGTGAGCCACCCCAAGCTCGGGGAATCACCCGCCGGAGGAAGAGTGAACGAAGCTAGGATTGCCTTGTATCGACAGGCCGCGGAGGCGCTTCGCCGCGGACAGTTCGACGTCAGTATCCCGATCGGAGAACCTGACGAGGTCTCCGAGCTCGGGGAGGCTCTGCGGTCGCTCGCCCGGACGCTGAAGGTACAGTCCGAACAGTCGACAACGCTGGCGGAGATCACGCAGCGGGTCAACGAGGGGCTACGGATCAACGAGATTTTGGACCACGTCTATGAGAGCTTCTCCTCCCTGATTCCCTACGATCGGATCGGACTCGCGCTGCTCGAGGAGGACAATACCGTCGTCCGCGCCTTCTGGGCCCACTCTGAGGCCCTGGAGATCAAGCTGCCGGTGGGCTACAGTGCGGTCCTCGCGGGAAGCAGCCTCGAAGACATCATCAGCACCGGTCGTCCGCGCATCCTCAATGACCTCGAGGATTACCTCGAGAAGCATCCCACCTCGGATTCAACCCGGCGCATCGTCGAGGAGGGCATGAGGTCGAGCCTCACGTGCCCCCTGGTGGCGAAAGGACAGCCGGTCGGGTTCCTCTTTTTCTCGAGCATCAAGGCGAACACCTACTCAGAGGCCCACCAGGAGCTGTTTCTGCAGATCGCGGGTCAGTTGGCCGTGGCCCTCGAAAAAGGCCGGATCTACCAGGAGCTGCTCGACATCACCGCGGAACTCCGGGAGGCCAGAGACGCCCTCGAGACCGAGGCTACCCGGGACAGCCTCACCGGGCTATGGAACCGGCGTTCGATCTTCGAGCTGCTGAAACGGGACATGGCCCGAGCGCAACGGGAAGGAAAACCACTCGCCGCGGTGATGATTGACATCGACAACTTCAAGCGCATCAACGACAGTATCGGGCACCTGGCGGGAGACGAGGCGCTCACCGAGGTGACTCGCCGCATTGCATCCACCCTCCGCACGGCCGACATCCTCGGGCGGATCGGAGGCGAGGAGTTCCTGATCATTCTCTACCCCGCAGACGAGCAGACGGCTATTGACGTCATGGAGAGGGCGCGCCGAACCTGTGAGTCGAAGCCTGTCGTCATCGAAACCGGCGACGTGGAGGTGACGATCAGCCTGGGTGCCGCCGTTGTCAACGACTTCGAAGACGTCGATTTCACGGTCATCCTCAAGACCGCGGACCACGCTCTCTATCGGGCAAAGAACGGCGGCAGGAACCGATCCGAGGTAGAACCGGTCTGAGTCACGACGCGGTTTGGTGAGGAGTGGATACACCCCTCCCCTACATCTGTTTTCCTGACTTGCTCTGAGTCACCTCTGCGATGAGCCAATACCTAATACCTAATAATACCTAACCGCTCATCTCAGCCGTCAGGCCGAGATTTTCTTCTTCATGATCAGAATCTCGAAGGCGATCCCCGCCTTCCGGGCCACCGCCATGAGCTGTTCGCGCTCATCCGGCGACACCTCGGAACCTGCGATGTCGCCAACCAGGAAGGCGACAACCCGGTTCTTGACCGCGACCGGAAAGATGGCGACCTCGAACGGCGTCGGGTCGCCGAGCGTTTGCATCAGCTCATCGTTGACGGGGCCGGGCGGGACTCGGCCGCAAAAGCTCTCTGAGGCGTCGATCTTGGACAGCACGGACGGCACGTCAAGAGGCGCCATGAAGGACTGGACATCCTCCACCACCACGCCCGTACCCCGTGCCAACCACCCCACGATCCGCCCGGAATGAACCGCCAGGAGACAGCAGCGACTGAGGACGGCAGCGGCCCGTCGCAACAGCAGATCACCCACCTCGTCGCGATGCTTCGCCTCACGCAGAAGGGCACCGAATGTTTCATCGTCCAGATATTCAGGCGTCGCACTGCCTCCGCGGCCGGGGATCGGTGAGAGCTCCGGGAAGGTGGCTGCCATCGGAAAATCGTCCAACGACGGCTGCGTTCGCGGGCGTAGGAGATCTGTCGATCGCAGCGCTGGAGGGGTCCACATGAACTGCCATGCGTCCCTCTCATCGATGAAACCATGTTCGTTCGACCGGGGACGCGACACCTCCGGCTCCTCCCGGACCTCGGCCAGCGCGGCGAGAATGCCGACCTCGGTCGACACGTGGGGCTTGATGTCCATCCCGACGTAACTGACAATCTCCTCCAGGGTTGCCGGACTTCTAGGAGTCGTCATTGCGACGCCGAGATGCCCATTCTTGCGTTCGAAGACCATCGCCTGGAGCCTGTGAGCGACGTGCAGCGGCACCATGCGCTGCAACTCTTCCGGCGCCCTCCGCAGGATCGCCGCGGAGACGGACGGCACTTCCAACTGTTCTTCGAGGGCCTCGAGCAGCGCATGCTCATCCACGAACCCGAACTTGAGCAGTTGGGTTCCCAGCCGCCCACCGCTGTGGTGGCACGCCTCGAGCCCGGTGTGCAACTCCGCAATGGCGATCGCACCATGATCGAGCAGGATCTCTCCGAGCCGCTTCATCACTTCATTTTAACCCGCTCTTCCAAGAAACTCGCGGAAAACGAAGCCTCGAGTCTCGGTCTGATCCGTCGAGCAAGCCGCGAAGCGGCGGAATATTCATAGCCTGGGGCGTCAGCCCCAGGAAAACGGCACAGAAAGAATCACCTAGCCGCGAAGCGGCGACAGACAACCAGAAGAAAAAGGCTGCGGCTCACGCCGCAGCCGCAATCTACCGCCCCTCCAGGGCTCCCCGGCGTTGGGCGTTCCTATCCTGGGGCTAACCCGCACTTCTCACCGGGTGTCTACTACGGGCGGCGAATCGCGGCGTCCCGCCGTGCTTGTCTCAAATCGTGCTCCTCGACGTAGCGCAACTACGACTGCGTCGCCCGATTCGCGACAATCCCAGCGGTTACTTGCGCTTCGCCGCCCTCGCTACGAAATCCGGTGAGAAGAGCGGGCTAACGCCCCAGGCTATGGATCTATCGCGCCTTCGGCGCTCGATCGTCTGCCGAATCCCAAGTTAGGTTCGACCGCGCAACACCACCGCCAGCGCCTCGCCGGCGGCCCTCCCGGCGGCCATCAACTCCGTCTGAACCGATCGCGAAACCGCCCCGGCCGGATTGTCCCCAAGGAGATAGCCCTTGGAGTGCCCCGCCATCGGCACCGGGACAACGAGCACTTCCGACGGCTCGGGCGCGCCCAGCAACTTGACAATTTGATCGTTGACCGGGCTCCCGGGAATTGGGCCCACAAAGTGGTCGTGGTCCTCCAGCTCCCAGAAGATCGACGGCACGTCGGTGAAGACCGAGAACGACCGGATATCCTCGGAGTCCAACGGCAATCCACGACTCATCCATCCCGAAACCTTTCCGTGGTGGACGGCGAAGAGGCAGACGCGATCAAACCGCTGAGCCGTATAATGCACGAGGGTCTCACCGATTTCGCCGGCGGTCAGCGCGTTCCCCAACAGCCGGGCCAACTCCCTGGCGTCGGTTTGCATCCCCCGCACCTTGCCCTCGGCCGAGCCGACCGGCACCAGGCTCGGATAGCTCGCCACCAGCACAACCCCCGCAGCCTTGGGGCTACTTCGCGTCCGAAACAGGAGATCCGGGTCCAGCCGAGGCGTCCACAGATCTTCCCAGCTGTCGGTCGCCTCCTCATCTGCAACGATCTCGGTCAGAAGATCTTCTTCGGCGGGCTCAGACGTCTCATAGCTCTGCGCCCGGTCAATCGCCATCTCGATGGTCCTGTCCGAGGCAACAAACGGCTCGACCTGACGCTGGGTGAAGTTCGCAATACGATCGATGACTCTGGCATCACCGGGATTGCTCATCGCTACCTGGATCCGGTCTTTTTCCATACGAAAGGGTACGACCCGGAGCCCCTCCAACATGGACTTTGGCAGAACCCCGCCATTCAGAGCGTCCAGAAATTGGAGGAGCATAGGTTGCGATACAAAGGGAACGCCGTGCTGATCGGCGAGCACCTCGAGCAGCGAGCTCTCGTCAATGAACCCGTGGTCGACCAGACAGGTTCCCAAGCGGTCGCTCCCGCTGCGGCTCGCTGCAAGCCCGGTGTGCAGCTGCTCAACCGAAATAGCCCCGCGCTCGACGAGCATCTCTCCTAGTAAGGCCATGAGGGTATCTTACAACTTCAGCCTGCAATTTTTCAAATTTTGTTCCGAAATGGAACAACGTAGCCTGCCGTGGGGTTCTCTTTGAGTGAGTTTTGCTCCGGAGGGTTCATCGTGAAAACACGAATCGAGCACGACACCATGGGTCAGGTCGAAGTCCCCACCGATCGTTACTGGGGGGCCCAGACCGCCCGTTCACTGACCAATTTTCGAATCGGTGACGAGCGCATGCCGAGCGAGATCATTCGCGCCCTCGGCATCCTCAAGCTCGCCGCGGCTCGCACAAACGCCGATCTGGACGTGCTCCCCGAGTCGACCAGCGTGCTCATCGGGCGGGCCGCACAGGAGGTCATCGACGGGCGCCTCGATGAGCACTTCCCCCTCGTCGTGTGGCAGACCGGGAGCGGGACCCAGACGAACATGAACGCCAACGAGGTGATCGCCAACCGCGCCATCGAGCTCGCGGGCGGCGAAATCGGCTCGAAGGACCCCGTCCACCCCAACGACCACGTCAACCGGGGACAGTCCTCCAACGACACATTCCCCACCGCGATGCATATCGCCGCCGCCGAACGTATCGTCCATGGCCTCCTGCCCTCGATGGGCCACCTCCGAAGCGTCCTGGCCGGCAAGGCCGACGAGTTCGCGGAAATCGTCAAGATCGGCCGCACCCATTTGATGGACGCGGTGCCGCTGACCCTCGGTCAGGAGTTCTCGGCCTACGCGTACCAGATCGCCAAGGACATCGAACGTGTCGAGTCAACCCTGCCGGATCTTTACGAGCTCGCCATTGGTGGTACCGCCGTCGGCACCGGCCTCAACACCCACCCGGAATTCGCAACGCGCGCGGCTGCGGCCATCGCGGAGATCACCGGCCTTCCTTTCGTGTCCGCGCCGAACTTTTTCGAGGCGTTGGCCGCCCACGACGCGGTGGTTCAGACCAGCGGCGCCCTCAAGACCACCGCGGTGTCGCTGATGAAGATCGGCAATGACATTCGCCTCCTCGGTTCCGGGCCTCGAACCGGCCTCGGCGAGATCACCCTGCCGGCGAATGAACCCGGTTCGTCAATCATGCCCGGCAAGGTCAATCCGACCCAGGTCGAAGCGTTGACCATGGTCGCCGCCCAGGTCATCGGCAACGATGTCTCCATCGCCGTCGGCGGTTCAAGCGGCCAGCTCGAGCTCAACGTCTTCAAACCGATGATGATCTACAACCTCCTGCAATCGATTCGCCTGCTGGGCGACGCCTGCCGGAGCTTTGCCGACAATTGCGTGGCGGGCATCGAGCCGAATCGCGATCGAATCGCCGAACTCCTCGATCGCAGCCTGATGCTGGTCACCGCGCTCAACCCGGAGATTGGCTACGACAACGCCGCCAGAGTCGCAAAAAAGGCCCACGCCGACGGCACAACGCTGAAGGAAGCCGCCGTCGAGCTCGGTCTGCTGACCGCCGAAAGGTTCGATGAGCTGGTAAGGCCGGAGGAGATGGTCGGGAAGGGCTGACGAAATTTCGGATTTCGGATTTCGGATTTCCACCCATCCATCCCCAGGAGAGTTTTGAGTTTTGAGTTGGCCCTGCCACGTCCCGTCGAGGCGCTCCTGACTTCGAGGAGACCCGTTTCCCATCGCGCTTCCCGAGAGGATGCCAGGCACGCCGACATGATGTTACTCGCGGCCTTGCGGCCGCGGTGAAGCACCGTCGCCAGCGCGTGGCTCATGGCCTCCTCCTTCGGATGAGGCCTGAGCTCACTCCGCTGCCGCCGGCGGTTTGAGGACAACATCATGTCGGGATGCCAGGCACCTCCGGTGAACGCGGGCCGTTTCCCGAGGCGTTTCCGAAAATCCGAAATCCGAAATCCGAAACGTACGTATCCGGTTGATTCAGGTTGGCCGAACAACCGAGCGGTTTTGTTACCAAGTGGTGGCGGGCCCTAAAGGACCCGCCTACAACGGAAGGAGTCCGTAAGACGCCGTAGGCGGGTCCTTCAGGGCCCGCCCCCCGATGTAAAAACCTATTCAGAGAGTGGGTGCGTTGCATTCCTAATTCCTAATTCCTAATTCCTCATTCGCTTCCTCATCACCACCGCACTCTCCCCGTTCTGGTAGTACCCTGCGCCGATTCCGGCGCGGTCGTACTCGAATTCCTCGTACATGGCAATCGCCGCCCCGTTGCTCTCCCGAACCTCCAGGGTCAGAGACTCGCCACCCATCTCCACGGCATGGTCTTCCGCCAGCGCCATCAGCCGCCTCGCCAGCCCAGCGCGCCGGAAGTCGGGCAGAGTCGCCACCTTGAGCACGTGCAGATCGAGATACTGCCAGGCGCAGAATAGATACGCCACCATGCGGCCCGCAGAGTCGACGAGAAGGCGATTGAACCGCCCGTCGGCCAGGATCTCGGACATGAAGAACTGCGGCGGCCAGGGGTCCGAAAAACACTCGAGCTCGGCCTCCGCCAGCGCCCGCGCATCACCAAGCTGCGGTGGACGGACTGAAATTCTTTCGACCACGTCAGGGTCCGTGGTTGCGCTGGTGGATCGGTGGGCCCTCCACGTAGAGAGGCTCGGCGGGATCCGCCGCGACACCCAACATCACCAGGCGCAGGAGCGCCTCTGCCGAGCTGCGAGGGGTGGGGGCGCGTTCGGCCCCACCGAGATCGAGGGCCTCGGCCGCGACCCACGGCCCACGTTCGGCGGCGCGGTCCACGGCCACGATCTCGATTCCGCCGAGCGCACGCGGCGCTCGCTCCTCCTCGATCTCGTAGCTGCGAGCGTAGACCTCCCCCGGCGCCCCGGTTGGGCGCTCCACACCGTTCGACCCCCGCATCGGGCTGCCAACATCAGGAGAGAGCCGTACGCCTGGCATTGGGCGCCGTCGCTGCCGCCAATCCCGCGGCCGTCGCCAACCCGGCCCGGATGCCGGTGAACGAGCCCGGACCGCGGGAGACCACGATCCTGCTCACGGCGTCGGGTGTGAGTCCGGCGTCCTCGATCAAGAGATCTGCGGCCGCCAGGACGAGGGTCGAGCGCGGCGCCACGCCCCCGAGACGCACGAGCGAGGTGGTGCGCTGCGTGTCGCCGTAGAGCGCCACCTCGAGCTGCGGCCCACAAGTCACCAGGGATAGGTACGTTTCCCCTCCCACCAACTCGGGCACGCCCGCCCGCTTCTCTTTCATCGAGATTCTCCCGACAGCCTGTCCCGAGCGTTCCCTGGAACCAGTTCCAGTCGGGCTACGGCCGACGCTTCGACCGCCCCATCGCTGAACGGGAATTTCCACTCGCCGACCTGCAGCCAAGTTTGGATCTGGTCAGAGTAGTGTGACGACCAGGGTCGGCCGCTCTCACCCACCGGCAGCATGAGGACCGTCTCATCCCAGTTGCCGACATCGGCAACGAAGCGCATGGCGGGAATGGTGGTAACCGCGAACGGGCGTCTCCGCTCCAGTACGTGGCGTTGACCGTCACGTTGTCGCCGCCGCCGGGAAGGCCGCGATTCCATGAACCGCCCACCAGCCGGCCGGCGCGGTATCCACGCCAGCGGGTGTTCGAAAACCACCTGGTGACACTCTCCCCATTGTCTCCCCGTGGTCA
>PVMK01114758.1_pt1 | contig 16265 bp, 22 predicted proteins | sample 1853481 | NCBI WGS metagenome assembly PVMK01 (sample SAMN08533507, study PRJNA380276) | Marine sediment metagenome, whole genome shotgun sequencing project.
ATATTTTCAGCATGAACAATAACAAATCAGCAAGTGGATATAATTACATACCTTGCTTTCTTCTCTTAATAAAATCGATAGAATTCCGCAACTTTAGGCATTTTAGGCATTTGTCGGCGCACCCAAGCAGTTGCTCAGTAGCAAATTGGTTGTTTTAACTTGTTTGGTTCCGGCTTGCCCGGGTTAGGGGATATAATATGAGAAGATTGAAGCTGCTGGTTTACATTTCGGCTTTTCTGTTTGGCTGCATCGGTGTTTCACAGGCAACCGATTTGCAGGATGGTTTTTTGGGTATCCAATGGGGAACCGACATCACTGACCTGCCGGATTTGGTGAAAGTGGCAGAAAAGCATGATGTCATTTATTACGGGAATCCAAAAAAATCCTACACCCTCTTTGACGTCGATGTGCCGTATGTTACCTATGCCTTTCACGCCACAAAATTTTTTGCCGCCTATGTGGACGTCGCATCAATCGATATGTTCGGCAAACTCAAAGGCCACATTACCCGCAAGTACGGCTCACCGCGCACAACATTAAATTTTAATGCAGGGCAAAGAATATACAACTGGAAGTATCAGGACACTAAAATTAAGCTAAAGCTCTATGAAAATGAGGGTAAGATGAAGTTAGGCTTTTACTATGAACCCCTGACCAGAAAAGTTAATAAAGCGCAACGGGAAGCATTCCCGCCACCCAGAAAACCTGTCTTTCCTTTGAATGAACGCCGCCTGGGCGAGGCCATGGAAGTATTTGGATTTTAGAAGCGGAAGCGGAGTCCGATGGAAACCTCAAAGGAGTTTTAAATGTCGCTCAAAGAACATGAATATGTACGACAGACACTGGAAAGGTATACGAACTGTAAATTGGAACAATTCTGTGATCATGTGCTGATCACCAATTTCAAGCAATATATCAAGCGTTTTCAGGAGAAAACCAAAGGCAAATATTCCGAGGGCAATTTCCGAATTGTTAATGCGCCTGAGAAGAACTGCACCATGATCGACTTTGGCATCGGATCACCCCAGGCCGCTCTGATTATCAATTGCCTGGCCTATCTGGATAATCTTAAGTCCGTTATCATGCTGGGGATGTGCGGAGGGATCGACGATATTCTCGAAGTGGGTAACTTTTTGGTTCCTTCGGCCGCTATCCGGGGTGAAGGCACCAGTCGTCATTACCTGCCGCCGGAATTTCCTGCCATACCGGCCTCATCGGTGAATTTATTTTGCATAGGTGCCGTTCGCAAGGTTGGGTTGGATCCCAGCTGTGGCATTGTATATACCACCGACAGGCGTCTGTGGGAATATGATGAAAAGTTCATCCAGTATTTAAGAAAACAACGCATCCTGGCGATCGAGATGGAATTGGCAACCCTGTTCTCCGTAGCTTACCGCCATGAAGTCCCGATCGGGTCGATCATGCTGGTCTCCGATATGCCCCTTCAAAAAAGGGGTGTCAAGGATAAAAAACTGTATAACAAAATCTTTTCCTCTTTCATGGACACTCATCTTGAAATAGCCCTGGATGCTACCTCAAAAATACATTCCAACTGGAGCACGGTATCACGCAAGCTCACCAGCGAGTGGTAGCGCCAATTAATCCGCCCTTAAAAGTTGCATTCAGAATAGAAAATAGTTTTTTGATAATTGAAAGATGGAGTTTTACCGAAGGTCCGCGGATTAATTATTTCGTGGTCATTCGTGTCAATTCGTGGTTAACTACTTTCTGCTTACATCAAAAGAGCAACTACAAGGAATGTGGCAGCGGTTTTCAACCGCGAAATCAAATACCGCGGCTGGCAGCCGCTTCCCTTAAAATTTATTCAATGGTAACTTGTGAAAGGAGGATATTTGTATGGAAAATACTGAAAAGGTGATCAACGGCTTTCAGTTCATGCCACCCTCATTGGGGGCATGGATCGCAAAAGATATTCCCGCTGAGCCGTTTTGCGGCGACATACCCTGGACACCGCTTAAAAACCCAATCAGTGAGACGACCTTTACGCTGATGACCTCGGCCGGCATCAGCATGACGACCGATCCTCCTTTTGACGTTGAAAGGGAAAAGCGGGAACCGGCGTGGGGTGATCCTTCCAGCCGACAAATCCCTGCATCAGCCGGCGAAAAAGATATTGATGTGAATCATCTCCACATCAACACGGACTATATCAAGCAGGATATCAATGTGATACTTCCCTTGAAAAGATTCAATGAATTCGAAAAAGAAGACATCATCGGCCGACTGGCCCCGAGCTGCTATTCTTACTATGGTTTCCAGCTGGATCCATCCGAACTGCTTACGCAAACCATGCCTAAAGTTGCCGACCAGATGCAGGCGGAAAATGTTGAGGCGGTTTTGCTCACGCCGGCTTGACCGCTGTGTTGCCGGTCCGTTGGACTGGTCGCGCGCTTTCTGGAAGAAAGAGGTTTTTCAACCGTCGTATTAACAATGACTCCTGAGTTTAATCGGGAAATCGGTATCCCACGGGTGGCGGCCATCGAGTATCCCTATGGACGCACGGTGGGACAGGTTGATGATGTTGACGGACAACGCCAGGTGCTGCTGAAAGCCCTTTCATTTCTGGAAAATGCCGTCACCCCCGGAGAGGAGTGTCATCTGCCTTTCACCTGGCTGGAAGAACCCAGACACACCAAATGGCATCCACCGGAAATTTCACCGATAATACAATTGTATTTGGATGAAATTAAAAAAATGGGTGCCAAAGCCAAAAGGAAATAAGGGTTTCGATGTTGCCGGGACAATTGATTCAAATATATCTTCTAAGAAAGAATCCGCAACCGGGACAAAAGCCTATTAAATTCACCTTGCGGGAGTTGCCTCCAGGGGGTCTGGGGCGTAAACTGAATAATGGATTTAACATCCGGTGAGAATACTTTGCCGGACTTGAGATTTGGCACTTTCAGCATATACTTGTATTCGTCGCCAAAATCCAGCAGCAGGTCCAAATCATCGCTGTCATCAAGAAGCTCAACCATCAATATGTTGCGGATACGTCCCTGCCCCTTTAAATAACGCTGGCCCCGCTGGTCGGCGTACACCTCGACAAATAAATCCTCAACAAGCACGGCATTTTGATTTTCAGCAATCAGCAAAGCCTGATCCACCAGGTATTCTCCCTCGGCAAAAGGTATCCAGTTGTCCATGTCTCTAATCCCGCAATCCGAAAGTTTAGGCATTACCTCCAAATACGCATCCAGCATCGAGCCTAAGTGCATGTATACTAAGTTAACCACATCAACACTAAAATCCATTTTTTTTGGCTTGGTCCTCGGAAACTTTCTTTAACACTTGTGTATCTGCAAGGAATTATAGGTGTATAGAGAGGCCCTGAACCTGAGGCAAGCATTTAGGGATCTTGGCTGATTTTAAGAGCATGACGCCTTTTAAAAGTGCTTTTTTGTTAAAGAATTTGTACAAAGGCCGATATAAACTTTGACGGTGTGCTTGCCGGTGCACTGTCTCTCCAATAAAGAGAGGGTGGCTCCTTATGGGCCACCCTCGTCTATTTTGATTTAGAAGAATCATCCCACTTAATCAACCATTCAACATTATCAACCCAATCAACCCTATTTCAGGGTATCTTCCGAATGGCCAACAGCGTGATATCATCAAACTGTTCGGCTTCACCGATATGTTCCTGCAGGCTGTCTGCAATGCGATCAAGCAATTCACTTGCAGACGAAGACGGAGCATCTAAAATCGACCTGAATTGCTCAGCGGTAAAAAAGCTGCCGTCCGCCGCATTGGCATCTATGACCCCATCAGTGTAACCCAGCAGGATATCACCCGATTCCATCTGCGTTTGCTGGATTTTGAAACTGATTTGTGGCTCAATCCCCACCGACGGACCGGTGGCAGCAAGCTGCGCTTTTACACCTCCGCCGGAGTTTACGATATACAAGGGTTCATGCCCCCCGTTGATATAGCTTAATTTCCCGGTATCCGGATCCAGTATCCCGAAAAATAGCGTGGCAAACATGGCAAGCTCGCCGTGGTTGAGAGCGATATATTTGTTGGTGAGCTGCACTGCTTTAAGAGCCTTGAAATGGATCGGGTCTATGGTTGGGTTTTCCTTCGCCTGCTCAGCTTCATCGTCAATGGCGTCGCTGCAGGTAAGGGATAGTCCATTTAAAGAAGTCTGGCCCGAAAATATGCGGATCAGACTGCGAAACAGTGCCATAAAAAGCGCCGCCCCAACACCTTTGTCACATACGTCGGCAACCACAAAACCGACAGGGCCTTCGGGAAGCTGGAAGATGTCATAAAAATCGCCGGCAACTTGTCGGGCGGGCTTAAAAAAAGCTGCGGTTTCCCAGCCTGGCATTTGCAGCAGCTGGCTGGGTAAAAAATTAATTTGTATCTGACGGCCTTTTTCCAGTTCATTGTTGAGAACCTTGGAATAGGCTTCAACCTGTTGAAAGCTTTGCTGCAGCGCTTCCTCTGCTTTTTTCCGTTTATCAATGGCTTCCGATATTTGCCGGTACATCCGGCGAAACGCTCCGATTACCTCGCCCAGCTCATCGTTGCGTTGAATATTAGCTGAATAAAACTCAGGTGTTTGCTGATCCAGGCTGAGCGCTTCTCCGGCACGAATCAGATCATTTCTCAGATTCAGAACCGGATTAACAACAATCCATCGCAGGGGCAGCCAGGTGCCCACCGTTACGACCAGGGAAATAATAAGCACCAATCCGGCGATTCGCAGAAAATATGATAACAACTCCTGCTGGACGGAAGATGAATCATGGCGTAGGATCAAACGATAATCTCTTTGCAGCTCCACCGGTGAACAGGCAATATCATAGCGGGATCCGTCTTGATTTAAAAGGAAGGTCATGCTGGCGGGGTTGACATTGGAAATCGACAACTCGGGCATTTCACCAAAAGAACCGATCTTTTTGCCTTCGGATGTAAAGAGGGCACCTCCGACCACGATCTTGCCGTCATGCAGCTGTATGATGTGAGCATAGATCTCATCATTCGAGGCTTCCGGTTTAACCAACTGCATGACAAAAGCAACGCGCGCGACAGAAATCTCTTTCATCTGTTCCAGGAGTTCTTTTTCCTTTTGTTTGTACGAAGGTATGAATATCAGTGTTTCGATTAAAATGACACTGATGAAAACCCAGGATACGATACGTCGGGTCAGACGGGATATCGCGAAAGGAAACCGATCTTTGTGTGACATCAAATTAGCTCCGAGTAGTTTAGGCCATCTCATGGTATACATTTAGAGCGGCCCCAATTGAGCAAAAATAGATAAAAACCTATTCCATAAAAGTCTGTCGACTAAATCTACTAATTCATTACAAAATCTAATTGGTGTCCATCCTGAATCCCTTGCTTGACAATCTATATTTTTCATGACCTAGTGCGCTTATCGTTAAAGGATTCAACAAGACCAACCTGGAGGACCTGCAATGTTTAAAAAATTGGCCGAAACACTGTTTGGCAAAGGTACATCCGAACCATCGTCGGACGGCTTTTTCTTAAATGTGCGCTGCAGTGAATGTGGCGAGCAGTTCAACCTTTTCATCAATAAATCTTATGAGCTGATGCAAAATTTTGACACAGACGGCAGGGTTACCTATACCTTGAAAAAAGAAGTTTACGGGGTAGGTTGTAAAAATCGAATCTATGTCAACATGAAGTTCGACGGCAGTAAAAAACTGGTATCCAGAGAAATTGAAAACGGTGAGTATATTGAAGAAGGGCCCTGACCCGGGCAACCTGCGGAGGAGAACCAAACAAGTTGAAACAACCAAGTTGATTCTGAGTAACTGTTTGGGATCTCCGACAAATGCCTAAAATGCCAAAAGTGCCTAAAATGCCTAAAATTAAGGTGTCCCGTCTATTAAATAAAAAGATTTTCCATAAAATACAAAAAAATACAACTAAGATACTAATTAATTCTTGCATAAAAGGAGGCTCCTGAATGAAAATCACACGACGGGCCTTCATTAAAGGAACCATCCGGTTGGGCGGCGCTCTCGTCGTTCCTGATCGGATTTTGCAGGCTGCCGGAAAAAAAGATGATCAATGGTCCCCGGCCTACGAAATTTTAGAAAACAAAGGCCTGCTGGCCCAAAGAGTGGAACAGGCCTATGCCATTTTCGAAGAATGCCGGCTATGCCCCCGTCAGTGCGGGGTAAATCGCCTTAAAGGCGAAAAAGGATTCTGCCGGACGACAGCCAGACCCGTGGTCTATTCCGCTCATCCCCACTTTGGGGAAGAAGTCTCGCTGGTGGGCAGCGGCGGTTCCGGCACCATATTTTTCTCCAACTGCAACCTGCGCTGTGTATTTTGCCAGAATTGGCCTATTTCTCATGAAGGCCGCGGCAAAGAGATCGGCGACGAAGTTCTGGCCGATTTAATGCGGTACATCCAAAAAATCGGCTGCCACAACGTCAACCTGGTCACCCCCACCCACCTCATGCCCAACATCCTCAATGCCACCAGAATAGCTCATCTAAAGGGGCTACACATTCCTCTGGTCTACAATACCAGCGGCTATGAAAGCGTTGAGATGCTGAAGCTTCTTGATGGTGTGGTGGACATATATCTGCCGGACATGAAATTCATGGATGCTCAAGAGGCTGAGATTTATATGGCCGGTGCCTCTGATTACCCGGAGATGGGCAAAAATGCGCTACTGGAAATGCACCGTCAGGTCGGCCTGCATAAAACCGATGAAAACGACATTGCCGTCCGGGGGTTGATGATTCGCCACCTGGTCATGCCCAACCGAGTGGCGGGAACCGAAAAGTTTGTACGCTGGGTGGCCGCCAACCTGCCGAAATCCACCTATATCAACATCATGCATCAATATCATGTGGATTATAAGGCCTTTGAATATCCCAAAATCCAGCGCAGCATCAACGCCGAGGAATACATCGAGGCCATGAGCTGGGCCGAACAATATGGCCTGACCAACCTGGATCCGAAATCATTGGCGGTGAGGGATTTTTTTGTTAAGCATGAAAAATAGGCTTAAGGAAAAAGTCAAGACTAAATGGTAATTGAGTCCATTTTAGTCACCAACGAATTCGACCGGCCATAAAAAATGTCATCATGCATTTGCAGACGCTCTTTATTCAAAACTTTCTGATCGGCATGAATAATCCATTTAATAGAATCAAACAAATTAACAGGAAATTCTTTAATGATTCGTGAAACATCAAGGGGATTTACCCAGAGGTCCTTACTCTTCGCTTCTTCAATGATTTCGGGCCACTCAAAAGCAAAGTTTTTAGCAATGAACAGGATATCGGCTATATCCTTTGGTTCCAAACGGCTTACGGCACAGAGTTTATTCGATAAAATGTTTCTCCAGTTGTCAATTTTATGAAAAAAATCTGCAGTTTCGAAACCCCCATAATGGTATTCTACATCATTTACAAAATCTAATTTTAAGGGTAGCTGTTTTTTAATAACCGTGATTCTGAGAAAGGATTCAGAAGCAGTTCCGACTTCAATTTGAAAATTGCCCTGCTGGATAGCAGTCGCCGCACGTTGGGTCTGTTTCTTAAAATCCGGAACCTGATTGACGAAAAAATCAAGATCGTCAGAAAAGCGGTGTTTTAAATAGTGTCGGCCCAGCGTAGTGCCACCGGTCAGATAAAAATCAACTTCCTGCCTCTGGATGATCTTCATTATCTCGTCCTGAAAGGCATAAAGCTTATTGTAGTATGATTTGTCTGGCATACAAAAACTTCTCTTTCAAATCTCTAAATCGAATTCTATCAAGCACCGGGGCACTTAGTAAATCGCCAAGTTTATCGTTCGGACAATTCTTAAGATCGTGTACCAGTCAAATGTCATTAGCATCCTATAGTATAGATTCAGGATATCAACATGTCCTATTCGCTCAATTTCACCTTTCAGCAAACCATAAAGTTGCTCTGGCTCCACACTCACATCCCAATACAATCGTGAAAGCATGTTTTTCAATTCAGTATCAGAAAAAGGCTTCATTTTCCCAGCATACCTTTCAACTTGAATCTTATCCCTTCTGCCTTTGAGTTTCAACCCCTTTGCTCAAAAGAGCGGTAGATCAGAAACATTCCACCGGGATATCGTGGATAAAGACATACAAGTCTATATTAAAATTCCATGTGTGACCGGATCTGTCACACCTCCATGATATTTTCTACAAATAGTGAAAAATTCGGTTCATTAGTTGATCAGGTATTTTTTCTATTTAACCCATCAACCATGCAGCTATGCTTGTAGAAAAAAGGTTCAGATCATAATACATCCGTGTAATCCGTGTTGACCCGTGTTCCATTTTTAAAATTAGAACAAAAATTTACACAAATCATCACAGAGTCGGATCCAAACAAATTTTCTTCAAAACAACAAAAAAACAAGAAATGGAGTCCAATTATGACAATGTTAAAAAAACTGGCAGGAACCACCGGAAAATTGAAATCAAAAATAAAAAGGGTGTTTGAATATTTGAGCCATGTTCTTCAAGGTCTGCTATTTATTATCATCATCGATGAATTTTGCTATGTGAAATTGACCAACAAACGCGAATTAGTGAGATCAATTATTTCCAGAAGAAACGGTCGATAATAACAATCAGACTTACAAATCAGCAATTTGAAAGCCAGGAATAAAGTAATGAACCGGGAGGGGCATCCGGGACTTTTAGCGCCATCGTCGAGATACAAAGGAACCAATATTGTGATCTTCAATCCGGATGTGTTGTCAAATCCCCGACCCCACTGCCATCTGACCTATTTTTTCGATCCGCTTACACTTCGTATCAGAGTTGAAAGAACGGTCGGTCGAACCTGGCTCAAGGTGGACGGCCGGAAATGGCTTGAGTGATCAGAAAATACCGCATCAATTCTATTTATCCCGGTGTTACCACTTGTATGAAACTTCATAAAATCAGATGCCATACAAAAAAGTATCTCACCGCAGAGACCGCTGAGTACGCAGAGATATTTTAAATTTTCTTTCTCAGCGTTCTGCGAGCTCCGCGGTGAACTATTAGTTTCTTATTCGATTAGACCGACCGTTTTTTTGGCCGGCGGCAGGGCTGAAACCTGAGAACACCGGATTAGCAATCAGTTTTGCTTTGTGTCTTTGTGCCTTCGTGGCCATTTTTCCCGTTTATCCGGGTTAGGGCTATAGTTCAAAAATATATGTTACCAGGTCATTACCATTACCGTTTCCAATTACCTGGTATTTTATTTTTCCGCAGTCTGATAGGGCAACTTTAACATTTTGGGCCTGTTCGGAAGGAACCGTATACCCCCCCTTGATTGTTGAGTCTGGCACTGAAGCCGGCAAATCATAGGTTACACCAATTTTTGATATATAATCCGGAATCTGCCCTCTAATAATTATATCGTGTCCGCCGACATCCGGATCGATCATGCCGGCTTGCTCAAGGTCATGAATGTCCTGTCGTACCTTGGCGAATTCATCGCTGTCATTCGGCTGTTTTTGCCGCCAGCTGCCCGAGGTAGGCGGTTCATCCGGGGATTTTATTTCCCCGATTATCATTTGGTCGCCTTTCACAGCGATGTAATCCGGCTTACGCCTGTGCTGCCGGGTTTTGCCTTTAATGTCCTTATTACCGTCAAAATATTCATAACCGGCCGCAATAAATAATTCTTTAACTTTCGGATAAAACTCCTTTTTTCCACTCATCTGGCATACCCTATGATTAATTAATTGTTAATACCGTATACATATAAAGCCCAAGTAAGTGAAATTGAGCTTGCCTCCCCTGTCGAAGATCCGCCTCTGGCGTGTGCGGGAGGAATTGAGGGAGGGGTTAAAACGGACGTCATTCTTTTAAGTTGATCTGTTTATATAACCAGAGGCAAATATTAAGCCCCAAATCAGATCTGTAATATAAAAGGAATACAGAGAGCATATCGGCAAATTAATAAAAATTCTTAAATTTATATTTGGGTCAAGTGTATTCAGTGGTCACTTCAGTTTTGACTTTTGACACAAATTAAAAATTATAATATACCTTGATTTCAGATAAAAAAGCAGAATAATTGAATCAGTTCTCCGTCGGAACTATTTATCCAGGCCGCAAAAGAGGCCTACGAAAATGTGCAGCTTATTGGGTTGGTCGACTGACAACGAGCGACCAGCTCTTGTTCGTCTTGGGGAACACCACACAACGGTTTTAGGAGCGTCCCACCAGGACTTGAGGATCGGCCCTTCGAGCCTAAAGGCTAAAACTAAAACGTTATCTCTAATTTTTCACCACTGATTTACACGGATTTGCACAGAATTTTTTTCTCATACAGTAACACAAATAGAAAATCGCCTGATCCGTGGTATTCCGTGGTAAATTCTTTTTCTGTCGTCTGACTTCTGTCATCTGACATCTGATTTCAGATTCGCAAATTTGAAAAAGCCAAAAAGATAAAAGGCGGCTCCAGATTCCTGCATGTCTTTGCCCCCTGCCCCACGGGTTGGCGCATTGGATCTGAAATGTCTGTCAAAATCGCCCGGCTGGCGGTGCAAACCAATGTGTTCCCTTTATATGAAGTAGCGGACGGCGTTGACTATACCCTGAATTTCAAAGGCGACCGTGAGGTAAAAGAATACCTGTCAGCCCAGGGTCGATTTAAGCATCTGACGGAGGCAGACTTCGAGCGCATCCAGCAGATGACCAATACCGAATGGAGGCTGTTGTTAAAGAAAATCGGTTAGGCGTTATCCATTGAAATATAAAATTTCTGTGTTAGAATATGTCAAACAAGTATCGAACACACAGAGGATTACAACTCGATCTGAAACCGGTGACGACCTGCGTCCAGCGGGGCTACAATTTTAATTCAAAAAGAGAATGGACTCTGTGGAGTCCATATTTTTTACCTTCACGTTGAAAGGAACCGCATCAATGAATTTCGCGATCAACAAAAAGCGCCTTCAATTCGCAGCATTTTTAATCTGTATTTTTATGTCTCTCCCGGCCATGGCGCAAGAGAAAAAGCCTGCCGATTCAAAGGCGGCCAAGATAAACGGAGTCGTCATTACCAGGGAACAATTCGACAAGGAATTGAATATTCACCTGGAACGGGTTGCCAGACAGGGCCGGCAAGTGCCGGATGCCAGTTAGCGGCGATAAAGAATGATATTTTGGAAGGGCTTATCGAACGAGAAGTGCTCTACCAGGAAAGCCAAAAAGCCGGCATTAAAGTGAAAGATCCGACGATTGATGAACAACTGGCGGCCGTAAAAAAGCGATTTCCCAGTGAAGCCGAATATAAAACCGCTTTAGGCAAAATGAATCTGACAGAAGATGAAGTTAAAATGCAAATTGCACGTGGACTTGCCATCCGGGAATTGATCGAGCAGCAGGTCACCAGCAAAATCGTCGTAACCGATGCGGAAACCAAGGCTTACTATGACGGCAATCAGCAGCTGTTTAAACAGCCCGGGCAGGTAAAAGCGAGCCATATTTTAATCAAAGTTGACGCCGGCGCTGATGATGCTAAAAAAGCGGAAGCGCGAAAAAAAATCGAAACTGTTCAAGAAAAAGTAAACGCCGGCGCTGATTTTGCCGAACTGGCCAAGGAATACTCCGAAGGCCCCAGCAACACCAGGGGAGGCGATCTGGGTTTTTTCAGACGAGGACAGATGGTCAAACCTTTCGAAGATGCAGCCTTTGCCATGAAAGCCAATGAAGTCAGCGACATTATCGAAACCCGCTTCGGGTACCACATAATTAAGGTCTATGGCATAAAACCCGAACAGACTCTGGCCTATGCCGATGTCAAAGATAAGCTCAACCAGCGCCTGAAACAGGAAAAAGTCGAAAAAGATGCCACTCAGTATATTAGTCAACTGAAAAAGGATGCAAAAGTAGAAAAATACTTATAAATGACTGCCGCTTCCAATCAGAAACATCTTAATGTAATTCCAACTGATGGAATGGTAGGCATATCGCGGTAGATTGCCGCACAGCTGCTGTCTGACATCGCCAGCTTAAAAATCAGCTTAATTGCCGGCTTCAGTATGGATGCCGGCACTTTCATTTACCCGCTCACATTTACCATCCGCGATCTGATCCATAAGCGCCTCGGGAAATTGGCCGCCCGCAAGATAATTTTCCTGGCAGCGGGCATCAACCTTTGCATGGCGCTTTTTTTTCACTTCGTCGCCTGGCTGCCCCAGGATCCTGCCTGGGGGTTGGCAAAGGAATTTTCCGCCATACTCGGGCCGGTTTGGCGAATTGTCATCGCAAGTATTATCGCCGAGGTCTTCAGTGAGCTGATTGACACTGAGATCTACCATCTGTGGCAGAGCCGTATCACGACTAAATATCAGTGGATGCGAGTACTGTCCAGCAATGCCGTCAGCATTCCGATTGACAGTCTAATTTTCTGCTGGGGGGCCTTCGGATTTTTGCTGCCGAATGACGTGGTCTGGTCCATATTTTTTGCCAATGTGATTGTAAAAGGAGCGGTGACCTAATCAGCCTGCCTCGATTTATCTAGTCAAAGAGGCATAAAAACGGTTCTGGGTTCAGCGTTCAGAGGTTCGGGGTGAACAGCGAACCGCAGAATATCGAATGCCGAACCGCGAATATCGAATACCTTACTTCGAAATTCATTATTCCTTGTTCGATATTCGATATTCGCTTTTCTTTGGTTTCTTTTTCGATTTGACCGGCCGTTTTATTGGCCGGCGGCGGCGCTGAACTCTGAACCTGAACTCTGAACCTTGAACCTCTGAACCCAGAACCCTGAACCTCTGAACCCAGAACCCTGAACCTCTGAACCCAGATTAACCTAAATGCTTTTCGCTACCCTAACCCGGATAAACCGAAAATAACAAATTACAAGCACCAAATTACAAATAAATTCCAAATCTCAATATCCAAATCTCAAACAAGATAAAAAGCCTATCGTTTGGAATTTTGAATTTTGGTCATTGTGATTTGTTTGATATTTGTTTTTTGTTATTTGAAATTTTTTATTACTGACACCTGAAACCATCAGTTACTTACAACATGTTATCAGAAAAAATGCCCTAAGGTCCTAATAATATGCTATAAGAAACCTGTTGCTTTCATTTAAAAAATAGGAGGTCTCAAATGTCAATAAAAGTCACATGGTACAGTCACGCCAGTTTTTTAATTTAAACCGATAAAGCCAGGCTGCTGGTGGATCCTTTCATTACCGATAATCCGCTCGCGCCGGTCAAAGCCGATGAGGTACAGGCCGATTACATTTTTATATCCCATGGCCACGGCGATCACGTGGGGGACAGCATACCGATAGCCAAGCGTACCGGGGCCATGGTGGTATCAAATTACGAAATTCAAAACTGGATAATGGCCCAGGGCGTGGAAAATGCTCATCCGCTGCATATCGGCGGCGGATTCGACTGGCCCTGGGGACGGGCCAAATTGACCATCGCCCATCATGGGTCGATGCTGCCGGACGGATCGTATGGCGGCAGCCCGGGTGGTTTTCTTTTTTACATCGATGATAAAAAGATTTATCACGCCTGTGACACCGGGCTGTTTTATGACATGAAACTCATCGGTGAAGAAGGTATCGACCTGGCAATTTTACCGATTGGAGATAATTTCACCATGGGCCCTGACGATGCCCTGCGTGCAGTCAAGCTGATCGAACCCAGGCAGGTGGTTCCAATCCATTACAACACCTTTGATGTGATCAAACAGGATCCGCAGGCCTGGGCCATCAGAGTGCAAAAAGAAACGCAAGCGGGTGTGGTGGTGATGAAGCCGGGCGACACCATTGAGCTTTAATAAAAAAATGAGCACTCTAGAAAAAATTCAGCGGAAAATTCGGCGACGGGCACTTGACCGAGCTGATCTTCACCATCAGGAAACAGCAGATCGGCAGTACACACGGTATACCATTGATGCGCTCGAGGAGGTAACCGGGTTGCCCCGTCTGGAGCTGGAGACCATCGCCAACGAAGTAAGGGCATCTTACGGGACGAATGAAGATGTGTTTTTCTCGATCAGGAATCAGATAATTATGGTCGGTTCCGCATTGGTACCGCTAATCATTCTGGCCTGGTTGACAACGACGTTTTATTCCTCAGCCTGAGGAATGATCTTAGATCCCTCAGCCGGACGGTTTACAGGACGGTGCTGCAAACCCACCCGATCCGGATGGTATCCCCTGGGCCCTGACACAGCTGGCCGACATCAATTTTTCCACATCCGCACACTCGCATTCAGGACATTTGGGAGGCGGATCATTGGCGGACAGTGTCAATTCTTCAAAACAATTGCAGCAGGCTTTGCATTGGTATTCGTATATCGGCATGGGTCAGACAGGCTCCTTTTTCAAAATTATCACATATAATAACGTCTATCCCGGTCAAGTCAAGCTCCAAAAACATGAATTGCCTGGCATTACTACCCCGCTTTAGAATGCCTGATTTTTAACGAAAGGGCATATCCATAAGCAACGCTTCACCCACGAAAAGACGATCGGCCGGAGGTAACCGGCCGGCATACTCATCCAAAAACCGGCTGTTGAGCGCCGCAAGCTTTTTATTCAAGGGTGCCAGCTCGATAATCCGGTCATCCGAAATGACGGGCAGATTCTTAAAATTTTTATGGCAAAAACCGACCGACCGTTGTCCTCGGTATTCGCTTAAAATGGGGTAACCATGGGTTCGGCAAATGATGGCACGCGTATCGTACATGAGACATGCGCCATTCTCAAGCAAGGGACAGGGCCCAAAGGAAGTAGACTGTCGAGCTTTATGCTGGATATGGCTCACCAGTTCCTGTGACAGGCCGGGAAGTGCCCGGGCAAATGCTGCGGCTTCGATCGGAAAAACAGTTATATGACACTGGCAGCAGTTGCCGGGACAACCTTTTTTACAGGTAATATATTCCCCATACCTTTGACGGATTTCATAACAGAGCTGATCGACTTCAGTGATCAATTTTTGATAATCCCTGAGCGCTTGCAATCCCAGATCCTTTTTCTACCGATTTTGACAAAGTGACGCCTGTCCATTATACATAATGTATGCGAATAAGAAATAGATATCGCGACGAACTCCAGGGCGAACACTATACAGAGCCCAGTTAGTTCACTTCGCTCACAATTGGAATGATGGATTACTGGAATATTGCATCATTCCATGCGGCGGCTGCCGAGAGAATGGCTGCCAAAACCACTGTGATTACAGTAAATTATAGAATTCCGATACATAAGATTATGATCATTGTTACCGATGCCCACCTTAGCAAAGCCAGGGGGAATTATACAGCCTTTTATAAAATGCTCGAGGCCATTGAAAACACCGAGCATGATCTGATCTTTCTCGGTGATATTTTTGACCTATGGATTGCATTGCCCCGTTATGAAACAAACATTCATAATAAATTTATAGCCTGGTGTCTGGAACAGAAAAAAAACCGTACCATCGGTTTTTTGGAGGGCAACCATGAATACTATCTGGCAAGCCAAAGGGCCGAGGCGTTCACCTGGTGCTCCAATGACGCCTGGTGGCAGGATGACGCCGGAACGCTATACGTACACGGTGATCAAATTAACCGCAAAGATAGAAATTATTTACTCTTCAAGAAGCTGAGCAATAATAACATCTCAAAATATATCCTTCGAAGCCTGCCTTTTGGGCCTAAGATTGCGGATTCAATCAAAGGCGGATTAAAGAAATCCAATAACAAATTTCGCCTGCAGGTACCCTTGGATGAAATCAAATTCTTTGCCGACAACAGATTCGCCGAAGGAGTTGATACTATTTTTATGGGTCATTTTCACCAGGAATACTGCTACCGCAATCCAGAATCAAAAAATTTGTACATTCTGCCGGATTGGCTCGGTACGCAGAAAGTTGCCCTGTTTCAGAAAAACCCGATCAAAACATCGACAATGCATTGGAGAGAACTGTTATAACCCGGGTTCAGGGGGGTGTTCAACGTTCCGGGTTGAGAAACTGCCAAACAGTTCTTATAATGTTGGACTTGCAATCCCGCCGTGACATGATTTGTTTGACAAAAATCAAATCGCCGTAATAATGAGAAATAGTTCCCAGGCAATTACGGCGACAAAAGCGATGATCACCGCCGGAAAAAGTGAATGAGTGTATATTTTTACTTTGGTGAGAAAAACATTTTTAAAAATCAACAGGATGACGACCCCGATGCTCGTTAATAAATATTTCACAACAATGAATGGCAATAGACCGTGTTGTAGAAAATAAGCCATCACTGGATTGAGCTCGGTTGAGCC
>PVMK01123490.1_pt1 | contig 16264 bp, 17 predicted proteins | sample 1853481 | NCBI WGS metagenome assembly PVMK01 (sample SAMN08533507, study PRJNA380276) | Marine sediment metagenome, whole genome shotgun sequencing project.
GGCGGATCCGATCCCGGCATCTCCTCATCGCCGCTGATCGGCAAGACTGCTCCTGCGTCGCCTATCACCCTCATGGAGTCAGACGGTGAGATATCGATGGCTGATCTGTCAGGCGACATCGTTGTCGTGAACTTCTGGGCCTCGTGGTGTTTCGGCTGCCGTACCGAGCACGCGGCTCTTCTCCAGGCCGCCGACGACTACGCGGAGTTCGACACGACGTTCGTGGCAGTCAATTACCAAGACGATGCCCAGAGGGCTGACGCTTTTCTCGACGAGCTCGGAAGAAGTGCTGCGACGATCTATGCGATCGACGAGGGTTCCACGACCGCGTTCGAGTGGGGAGTGCTCGGGCTGCCGGAGACCTTCTTCGTCGACCGGAACGGCATCGTTGTCGGAAAAGTGTCCGGCCCGGTGTCATATGGCCTGTTGTCGCGGACGATCGAGCAGATCCTCATCGGCGAGGCGATCGGCGACATCACAACCGGCCAAGTCGAGAACCGGTAGCACGGTTGACATGGGCGCTTGGCCGTCACTCCGTTGCTAAGTGAGGCGCTAAGCATCCGTGATACGATGTGATGTCGAGCAGTGAGGAGAGGCCAGTGTCGGACGGACGTGAAGAACGAGCACGACTTCCCCCGCGCTGGTTCGTTCGCTTCTTTTGGTCTGTGCACCGGGGCTTGTATTCCCTCACCCGCGGCCGTGTCGGGTTGAGACGCGCGAAGGCGAACCGCTGGGGCATGATGAATCTGACGACCACGGGACGCCGCAGCGGACAGGAGCGAAGCGTGATTCTCGGGTATGTCGATGACGGCCCCAACCTGGTCACCTTGGCGATGAACGGCTGGGCTGATGCGGAGCCCGCATGGTGGCTCAACCTCCAAACCAATCCTGAAGCAGTCGTCGCCACATCCGCTGGTCGCCACAAGGTCATGGGGAGGTCTGCCGAGGGAGAGGAACGGTCGCGACTGTGGGCCCGGTGGCACGAGATTGACAAGAACCTCGACGGCTACGCGGCGCTTCGATCCTCCGAAACAGCCGTCGTGGTCCTGGAGCCGCGCTCCGACGAGAGCGCCTGACGCTTCAGGGTGTCGAGCGGACCGAGAAGGTTCTCGGTGTCGAGGTCGCTGAAGCTCGCTACTCGCTCAGCCTCGATTGAGGACGGATCGAGCGAGCGACGGCGCTATCTGACGCTCAGCTCGACCGGGTGGCGCTGAGAGCGATGAGCGTGAACAGTGTGATGGCTGGCAAGAAGACGAGGAGGAACACGATCGTTCCGGTCGAGAGTTGCGTGATCCTTGAGGGGTCGTAGTCGTTCATCGATGCCTTTCAGCCTGGGCTGACACCGAGCCTACCCGACCGCTCTCAGGACGACCGACTAGCAAGTGCTCGCCACCTTCATCGAATATCGTGGGTGGGCAACGGGAGCGTGCGATCCCAGCCGCTACCCTGTGGTCGCGGCATCCGGAGACCTCGTTGTAGTTGCGACGGCTGGCCGCGTGAGCGTCTTCGACATCGCAACGGGTGACTACCTATCTTCGTTTTCGTTCAATTCCGGTGGGACTGTGACGTCTGCGTGCCTGTCACCGGATCGGCGACATGTCATCGTCGTGGGGTCGACCGGCGAGGCGGTTGTCGGGAACACGACCACGGGGGGAAGCCTTCGTTCTCGACGCGACGAATGAGGACTATGACGAACACGGGCCGCCCATCACGTCCATCCAACAGAGGCACGGTATCGGATGGACTGCAAACGACTAGGTCGTGTTCATCGGGGACGTCGATGCCGACCGTAAGCACCCTTCGGCTCCGACATCGCGACCGGTGACACATTCCACGTGGCGAACTTGAACGGTCCCGGGGAGTGGTGGCTCGCAGCCTCCGGATCTATGTGCTAGCGCCGTCACGGTGTACACAAAGCTGGCATCATGGACGGTGGATAAGGTAAGCATTCATCGTCCTGTAAAGGTGAACGTGACATGGGTAATCGCGATCTTTTGAAGCGGTATTACACGGCATTCAATGACGGGGACCTGGACGCCTACGAGCAGTTCATGGACCCTGACATCGTCGTGCGGTACCCGCAGTCAGGCGAAGTGTTCCGGGGACGGGAGAACGCGATGGCCATACTGCGCGGCTATCCCGGCGCACTCCCGAGCTTCGAGCCGACCGACGTGGACGGATCGGATCACTCCGTATCGGTGGTCTCACCTATTCCCTTCGGGCTCCCGTCGATCGCGATCACCGGAGGTGATGACCGGTACGTCGTTCAGGGTTTCATGCGGTACGTCGAAGGCTCCCTCGCCCACCTGGTCGTCCTGGTCGAGATCGTCAACGATCTCGTCGTGGCTGAAACGACCTACTTCGCCGAAGCGTTCGACGCTCCGGACTGGCGCCACCCGTTCACCGAACCCGAGTAGCTGCCCTGCGGCCGAATCGCTTACGAAGCTGTGCCACGTGACGCAGACGGAGTGGGAACCGATCAGACCCCTTTGGTCGTCCAAGCTGTGCACCGCCACGAAGGGCTGAACGTGCTCTCTCTCATCTTCCGTCTCTTACGACTGCCGTTTCCGCTGGTCGTCGCGTTGATGGTCGTACGTAGTGACATGTTTCGCCGGTCCGTTCGATGGGCGTTCATCAACCGGGACCTCGCGACGAAGTCCGGGCGCGCGGCACGTCGAGATCCGAGTGTGGACGGTGATGGGCTCGTCGTTGTCGAACACCAAGGAACCGTTCTCTAGGCGGTCGCTTCTGCCGACGCCTGAGCTACCTGACGACGAGGGTGCCCATCAGGCGCTCCGTCGCATCCGCGATCTCCGAAACCGCGCGCTGGAACACTTCCTCGTTGTGAGCGGCCGGTTTCGTGAAGCCGGACACCTTGCGAACGTACTGGCGGGCTGCTTCTTCCATGGCCGTTCGGCCCTGGATCTCGCTGCCCTCTCTCAACCGGTGTATTGATCTGCACATCGTCAGAACATACACCGCCGTCAGTCGGGATACCCGACGGACTACAGATACCCTCCGAGCCGCCAACGACCGCCGAAGGAGAGCTGATGGCTTCCGAAGCCGACTACCGCCTGCCCCGCACTGTCATCCCGAGTCACTACGACATCGTCCTCGAGCCGGACCTTGAGAAGGGTTCCTTCGAGGGATCCGTCGGCATCGACGTCAACGTCGTCGAGGCGACGAATGTGCTCGTCCTGAACGCGATCGAGTTGGATATACAGACAGCGACGGTCAGCAAAAGCGGCGTTGAGCACGTCGCAACGATCGCTCTTGACGAAGACACGGAGCGGGTAGCGCTCACTCTCGAGACGGCGCTCAAGCCAGGCCCCGCGCATGTCTCGATCGCCTTCACCGGAACGCTCAATGATGATCTCAGAGGTTTCTACCGATCGGTGTACACAGATGCATCCGGTGCAGAGAGGACCATCGCCACTTCCCAGTTCGAGGCCGCCGATGCCAGACGAGCGTTCCCGTGCTGGGATGAGCCAGATCTCAAGGCCACCTTCGCAACGACCCTCATCATCGACGCCGGCCTTATGGCTGTCACCAACGGAGCAGAGATCGGGCAGCGGGTTCTAGACTCCGGCAAGATCGAGGTCACCCATGCAAAGACCATGATCATGTCGACCTATCTCGTCGCGTTCATCGTTGGCGAACTCGTCGCTACAGATGCGCTTGACGTCGACGGGACGCCGCTCCGGATCATCGCTCCACCCGGCAACGAGAATCTCACGGACTTCGCCCTGGAGTTGGGTGCTCACAGCCTGCGGTATTTCGCCGATTACTACGACATCCCATACCCGGGAGGGAAACTCGACATGGTCGCGGTTCCCGACTTTGCCTTCGGGGCGATGGAGAACCTCGGCTGCATCACCTATCGCGAATCAGCCCTGCTCCTTGACCCTGAGACGGCGACGCAGGGGGAGATGACGAGGGTCGCGGACGTCATCGCTCACGAGATCGCACACATGTGGTTCGGTGATCTCGTCACCATGAAATGGTGGAACGGCATCTGGCTCAATGAGGCATTCGCAACTTTCGCAGAGATGAAGTGCGTGAACGCCTATCGCCCGGAGTGGAAGCGTTGGCTTTCGTTCTCAGCGATGCGAGGGGGAAGCCAGGAGACCGACGCACTTGCGGCGACTCGTCCGATCGAGTTCGATGTCGTTTCTCCTGCCGAGGCGAACGCGATGTTCGAAACGATCACCTATCAGAAGGGATCCTCGATCCTCCGGATGCTTGAGAACTACATCGGCGAAGACGTGTTCCGGTCGGGTGTGACGCTCTATCTCAAGAAGCACGCCTATGGCAACACCGACACACCCGATCTTTGGGCAGCTCTTGAGGAATCCTCAGGCGAATCCGTCGGCGAGATCATGGATACGTGGATCTTCCAGGGCGGCTATCCGAGGCTGTCGGTCGAGCGCGATGGCACCAACTTCAGGCTGAGCCAGGAGCAGTTCCGGTTGATCGGTGAAGGGGACACCACATGGAAGGTGCCTGTGCTGTACTCGTCATCTGCCGGCGATGGCAAAGTTGTCCTCGGTGATGAGCCCATCTCGATTTCGGGAGCAGCCGATCTCATCGTCGACGCAGGCGGTGAGGGGTTCTTCCGGGTGAACTACGAGCCTGAACTGTTCGATGGGATCATCGGACGGCTATCGGATCTCGATCCGATAGAGCGGTACTCGATCGTGTCCGATGCCTACGCAAACGTGCTCAAGGGAGACGCGGACGCCGCCAGCTATCTGGCGCTCGTGTCGAACCTGTCGGACGAGGATGAGGTCGATGTGTGGTCAGTGGCTCTCGCTGGCGTCTCTGAACTCGACAAGGTGACGTCATCCGACGACAGGCCAGCCATGCAGGCCTTCGTGCGTGGACTCGTGTCGGACAAGGTCGACCAGCTCGGCTGGACGGTTGCAGAGGGCGAGTCAGACAGGAACCGGCAGATGCGCGGCCTCCTGCTCAAGGCGCTCGGAAATCTGGGCAAGGACCAGGAGACTATCGCCACGGCTCGCACCGTGTACGACGGAGAGGGCGATGTCGATGCAGAGATCGCCGACGCCGCGTTGATGATCGTGGCGTCGAATGCGGAGGGAGACCGCTTCGATCACTTCATACATCGGTCGAAGACGGCGAACAGCCCGCAGCAGACCGTGAAGTACCTCAGGGCGGCCACTCAGATCGCTGATCCGGAGACCGCGGAACGTATGTTCCAGATGGTGCTCGACAGCGAGGTCCGCGCTCAGGATTCGTTCTGGGTGCTCGCCCTTCTTCTCGGGCACCGGGACAACGGCCCTCGGATCTGGCAACTCATCATGGAGAACTGGGATGCTGTAATGGATGTGATCCCGCCGGTCCTGGAGCGACGAATACTGGATCTGTTGCCGAACCGTTCCGAGCCGGAGGTCGCTGCATCGATCGTTGCCTGGTTCGACAAGAACACGATCCCCGGCGGCGAGCTTGCGATCAAACAGCAACTCGAGGTGTTGCAAGCCAACGTCGGACTCCGTAGCCGCGAGGGTGAACGCCTTGGTAAGGCGCTCCAAGAGCTCTCAACGAACTGAGTTGTTGCTCGTGCATGGCTGCCGTCGCCTTCCTAGCCTGAGCCAGGAGATTGCAATCCAAGATAAGGACACCATGTGCAGGTCGTTGTAGACGGTTCCCCGCTTACGGTCGATCAAGTGGTCGCAGTCGCACATGGCGAAGCCACTGCGGTGGCGGGTCCGGACCTTGACGCGACGATGGGACCTGCTGCAGAACTGGTCGGTCGCGTCGTCGACAACGACGAGGTCGTTTATGGAATCACCACGGGTTTCGGGGCGCTTGCGAGCACTCGGATCGGGAGTCATCAGGCATCGGATCTCCAGTACGACCTCATCAGAAGCCACGCTGCGGGGGTTGGTGAACTGCTTGCGCCCGAGATGGTCCGAGCGATGCTCCTGTGCAGGGCGAGGACGCTCGCACAGGGCTATTCCGGCGTCCGCCCGGTCGTTGTGCGGACGCTGTTGGCACTGCTTGAGAACGACATCTTGCCCGCCGTGCCAGCACAAGGTTCTGTCGGCGCATCCGGAGACCTCGCACCTTTCGCCCATCTCGCCCTCCCGCTGATCGGAGAAGGTTTCGTGCTTGACGGCGACGGTCAGACGCCTGCCGGTCCCGTGATCGAAGCCGCAGGGATCACTCCGCTGGAGCTTGGTCCCAAGGAAGGGCTCAGCCTCCTGAACGGCACAGAAGGCATGCTCGCCCACGGGTGCCTTGCCGTCCATCGGGCACGCCAATTGGTGGATGCGGACGACGCCGCTTGCGCCCTTACGGTCGAGGCATTGATGGGTTCGACAAGGCCGTTCGATCGGCGAGTCCATGATCTTCGGCCCCATCCCGGCCAGGTGGAGTCCGCTCGGCGTATCCGGACACTGCTCGATGGTTCCGAGATTTCGGCTTCGCACCATGACGACTTCGGGCACAAGGTCCAGGATGCGTACAGCCTGCGGTGCGCACCTCAGGTTCACGGGGCGGTCAGGGACACGATCGACTACGCGGAGGCCATTTTCAGTCGAGAACTCGGTTCGGTGGTCGACAATCCGATCGTGTTCGCTGACGACGGTGAGGTCGTCTCCGCAGGCAACTTTCACGGCCAACCGCTCGCATTCGCCCTCGACTTCCTGTCGATCAGCGTGACGGAGCTCGGGTCGATCTCGGAACGCAGAACCGATCGTTTGCTCGACCCGGCCCGCTCGGCGGGCTTGACGCCTTTCCTCGCGACGACGCCCGGCGTCTCGAGCGGCTACATGGTCACCCAGTACACTGCTGCCGCCATCGTTGCGGAGAACAAGGTTCTCTCCCACCCCGCTTCGGTTGAGTCGATTCCGACGTCTGGCCTCCAAGAGGACCACGTTTCCATGGGTTGGGGAGCGGCGAGGAAGCTTGGAACGATCCTCACCAACACCGCCAGGGTGATCGCCGTTGAGCTCATGTGTGCGGCCCAAGGTGCCGAGCAGAGACCGCTTGCTCTCGCCGCGGGCACGTCATCGGTCAAGGACACGATCCGGTCTGTCTGCCCGCCGCTCGTCGAGGACCGACCCCCAGGACCAGACATCGAGAACATTGCCGACCTGATCGAGTCCGGAGCCTTCAGCGACCTTGAGATCGAGAAGTGATGACATGATGACCGACGGACCACAGATCCGACTTGCTGCTTGTCCTCCCTGCGAGGGAGGACGGATGAGCGGAGCGAGTCAGGAGGGTGTTGAGGCGCGCGAACGTTCGAGGCCTGTTGGCAGCGAGACCCCCCTAGCTCACTTCGTTCGCTCGTCCCCCCTAAAGGGAGGACGGACATGAGCGACGCCGCGTCCGCAGAGAACGCGTTCGCGTACGGAACCGGGCCCCGCCTCGTCAAGGCTCCGACGGGAACCGAGCTCAATACGAAAGGCTGGCTGCAGGAAGCTGTCCTGCGGTGTCTGCTCAACAACCTTGACCCGGAGGTTGCCGAGATACCGCTCGACCTCGTCGTGTACGGCGGTCGCGGGAAGGCCGCGAGGAACTGGGAATCGTTCGACGCGATCGTCAAGAGCCTCACTGAACTCGAGTCTGATGAGACGCTCCTCGTCCAGTCCGGCAAGCCAGTCGGCAGGTTCAGGACCCACGAGATGGCCCCGAGAGTCCTGATCGCAAACTCGAACCTTGTTCCGGATTGGGCGACCTGGCAGAACTTCTGGGATCTCGAAGATGCCGGTCTCATGATGTACGGGCAGATGACCGCGGGATCATGGATCTACATCGGTACGCAGGGGATCCTCCAGGGCACATACCAAACGTTCGTCTCGATCGCAGAGAAGCTCTTCGGCGGGTCGCTGAAGGGAACGCTCACGCTTACCGCAGGACTCGGAGGCATGGGCGGCGCCCAGCCGCTCGCCGTCACCATGAACGACGGTGTCTGCCTTGTCGTCGAGATCGATCCGGACAGGATCCAGAAGCGCCTCGACACGCGGTACGTGGACGAGGTTGCGGATGACCTTGAATCGGCAGTAGCGAGGGCACAGAGCGCCAAGGAGTCCGGTGAAGCCGTGTCGATCGCTGTTGTGGGAAACGCTGCCGAGGTGTTCAGGGAACTCCTCGACATGGGTGTGGACATAGACATCGTGACCGACCAGACATCGGCGCATGATCCGCTCAACGGCTACGTCCCTGTTGGCATGAGCCTGACCGAGGCTGATGCGCTGCGCGCTGAGGAACCAGAGGCGTACATCGAGCGGGCGAGAGCCTCCATGGCACTCCATTGTGAGGCGATGGTCGATTGGCAGACTGCGGGAGCGGAAGTCTTCGACTACGGCAACAACCTCCGTGGCGAGGCGCTCGAAGGTGGCTTCGAGAATGCGTTCGCTTATCCAGGTTTCGTACCGGCGTACATCAGGGATCTCTTTTGCGAGGGCCTTGGCCCGTTCCGCTGGATAGCGCTGTCCGGCGATCCCGAAGACATCAAGGCCACCGATGATGCCTTGCGTGAACTCTTCCCCGACAACGTTGCTCTCCTCCGATGGCTCGACATGGCTGAGGAGCAAGTCGCGTTCCAAGGCCTTCCATCGAGGATCTGTTGGCTCGGCTACGGCGACCGTCACAGGGCCGGGCTTGCATTCAATGACCTCGTTCGCTCAGGTGCGGTAAGCGCTCCGATCGTGATCGGGCGCGACCACCTCGACTCGGGGTCGGTCGCTTCCCCCTACAGGGAGACCGAAGACATGCTTGATGGTTCGGATGCCGTCGCGGACTGGCCGATCCTCAACGCCCTGACCGCGACCGCGTCAGGGGCTGCATGGGTGGCCGTCCACCACGGCGGCGGGGTGGGGATCGGGAAGTCGATCCACGCAGGCGCCCAGGTGGTCGCGGACGGCACCGATGAAGCAGCCTCACGCCTTGAGCGTGTGCTCACCAACGATCCGGGGATGGGTGTCATCCGCCACGCTGATGCTGGCTACCAGCGAGCCATCGACGTTGCGGCCGAGCGAGGCGTCTCGATCCCGATGCGGGCCGAGTAACGGTTCGTACGCCAACGAGAGGCCGCATGTCCAATCTGCTCATCACCAATATCGGCGAACTCGTCACCAACGATCCCGATCGAGAAGGGCTTGCAGGCGTCGTACTTGGTGCGGCGGTTGTGATCCGCGACGGTGTGATCGCGTGGGTTGGCTCTGTCGACGACATTCCGAACGAGCACAGTTCCCTTCCGGTGATGGATGTGGCTGGTGCTGCCGTCGTTCCCGGTTTCGTTGATGCACACACACATGCGGTCTTCGCCGGAGATCGCAGCCGTGAGCATGCGATGCGACTCGAGGGCGCCTCGTATGCCGAGATCCAGGCGATGGGAGGCGGCATCTACTCGACGGTGCGGGCGACCCGCGAAGCGTCGCTCATCGAGCTCACCGTGCAATCGCTCGCCCGCGTTCAACGGATGCTCGATGCCGGCACCACAACCGTCGAGATCAAGACGGGGTACGGACTGGATGTCGACACCGAAACGAAGATGCTCGACGCCATCGAGGCGATCGATTCCAGCCTCCCGATCGATGTCATCAAGACCTTTCTCGGCGCCCATGTTGTAGCGCCCGAGTTCGCCGACGATCGCCAGGCCTACGTCGACCTCGTATCAGGCGACATGCTCGAAGCTGTGCGTGGACGGGTCGACTTCGTCGACGTGTTCTGTGATGACATCGCCTTCACCGTCGAAGAGACGGAGCAGATCGCTGCGGCGGCAGACAGGCACGGCATCCCGATGCGACTGCACGTCGAACAGCTTTCGCACAGCGGGGGAGCAGCACTTGCTGCGAGCCTCGATGCAGTAGCAGCGGATCATCTGGACCACGCAAGCGATGCGGACCTGGCTGCTCTGGCCGATGCGGGAACCGTGGCCGTGCTGCTGCCGGGTGTGTCGCTCACGATGCAGGAACCTGCTCCAGACGGACGCCGATTCTGGGATGCAGGGGTGCGTGTTGCGATCGCGACCGACTGCAATCCCGGGACGTCGTACGTCGAGACGATGCCGTTCATCATTGCCCTTGCCGCCACCACCGCCGGTCTTACGCCGATCGAGGCGCTGTGGGCAGCGACCGCCGGTGGTGCCCTGGCGCTTGGGAAGCACGACCGCGGCATCGTCGCCGACGGCTACATCGGCGACCTCGTGGTCCTCGACGCCCCCTCGTTCGAGCACCTCGTGTACCGGCCCGATGGTGACCTCGTCGATCGGGTCATCAAGCGGGGCGTCCCAGTCTAGGTAGTGTCGGCGTTGGGGCGATTCTTGGTAGACCGTCCCGTGGAGATGTTGGGCGAGGTGGTGGTGGCGGACTCGGCGACCTCACTGAAGCTCCACTCATAGGCATAGACCAACGTCACAACGGTCCGCTGCTTTTCAGGCAACGCAGCGATCGCTGCGGGCAGTCGTGGCTCAACATGCGGCAGACGTTGCACTGGCACATCAAGGAAGACGGGACGACGACGGGCAGCTATGCGCCGCCCCTTGTTGCGGCCGATCCCATACACATAGCCCAAAGGGTTCGGCTTCGCTCTTACGAGATCCCAATGCTCCCACGCATGCGAAAGGGCGTCAGCGGCCGCTTCCTTTCCAACCTGGAACCCGAGCGACGCCGTCAGAGTATTGCGAAGCCGCGGCTCAGACTCGGGGAACCACTCTGTGAAGGAATCCACAGCAACATCGTCCGGTAACACACTCTTCTCCCATTTGGTGTCTCAACCCAACAGTGCGTCAAGAGACCAAGTCGTACCACGGCGAATATTTCTCCGAGCATATGAACAGGGAAGGAACACGCGACATGAACCACTCGAATGCAACACGGATCGCGCCCGCAAACCAGCGCACAACCGGTGCGATATCAGGGGTTCATTGCAACACTTCGGCGAGTTTCTCTGATGGTGTCATGTCGCCTCGGCGGTACAGTTGGATGGATGTCCGACCATCCGTATCTCAGCCGAGAGCATCCGATTCGCCTCGCCCATCGGGGGAGCAGGGTGCTGTGGCCCGAGAACACCCACCACGCATTCGAGGGTGCGATCGACCTGGCGTATCTCTACATCGAAACGGACATACGGGTGACCTCGGACGGTGTCGTCGTCGTGTTCCATGACGAGACGCTCGAACGAACGACAAACGGTGTCGGCAAGGTCAGTGACTGGACTTGGGGGGCCCTCTCGGCGCTCGATGCCGCGTACAACTTCTCCCCTGATGGTAAGTCGTTCCCCCTGCGAGGGAAGGGGATCGGCATTTCCCGCCTTGACGACACGCTCGCCGAGTACCCAGACGTCAACTTCAACATCGACCTCAAGGCGAAGAACTCGGAGTGGCTGGTCGCTGAGGTCGTCGTCCGGATGAAGAGGCACGATTCCGTTCTGATCGGCGGTTTCGTCGACGGCAGAATCGCTCGGTTCAGACGGATCACGAAGGGGATGGTTGCCACATCCGCAGGGCCGTCGGCAGCCATGGCCATGTACACCGCTTCGAGAATCGGTCGATCGGTCCGGCGGCCGGTTGAGGCCTATCAGCTGCCGTGCTCCATGCGTGGCGTGACCGTCGACCGCAAGCTTGTCGATGCGGTGCACGAGGCCGGTTCCCATATCCATCTGTGGACGGTCAACGACCCAGCCGACATGCGGCGGTTCCTCGACCTCGGGGTCGACGGTATCGTCACCGATCGACCGGACCTGCTCAACGAAGTGTTGGAAGAGATCAACGATGACAGAGCTGACCATGAACAAGGGTGAGTTGATAGGCAAGATCGTCAGGCTCCAGGTTCAGAAGGTGCCAATCAAGATCAAGGGCGAGGCGTATCTGCCCCACGAGATCCTGTCTGTTGAGAGCGCATCGGTCGATGCGTGGGGGATGCTCGGGTTTCACGACGGAACATGGGTTGTGGATGCACACCATCGATCCCACCCTGCCGCCCGCGGTGGTGGCCGCAGGCCGCTGTCGGTCGGCTTCACCGGCCACTACGACAAGATGGCAGAGAGGTTCGGATCCGCCCCGATCGGTATCGCAGGGGAGAACATCATCATCGATGGCCCGGCGTTCGCACTTGCCGACCTCGGTGAGGGTCTGATCGTCAAGACCGCATCTGGTTCGGTGATGTCGCTTGAGCGGCCGAGGGTCGCTGCCCCATGCGTCGAATTCACAAGCTTCATGTTGGGTTTGGAAGGTGTCGCACCGCGCGACGAGATCGACGGACCCCTGGCCGATCTCCACGATGGCCGACGCGGCTTCATCGTTGCAGCGGATCGGCACCCGACGGCCGAGGTGCTGACGGTTGGCGACGAGGTCTTCCTCGCCTCGTAACCGAGATGCAGGGAGTGCCGTGAGGCAGTCTTCCTCAGCCGATCCTGAAGGGAATGCCGTTCATCATCACGAGGCAGTCGATCGCGGCATCACGTGCACCATCGAAGTCGAGGTCGGCGAACACCTCGTACGGTACGCCGTCATGCTGCTGGTACACCGTGTAGGAGCCATTCCTGAAGAGAACGTAGAGGCCGTTCTTCGGACCCGCATGCGTTCGGCCGAGTCCCATGAGTTCGTCATGATCTCGGATCTCCGCCACCAAGTCGATCCGCTCGACAGTGAGGGCCTCAGAGAAGTCAGACCCGGTCGTCGCCCGGTGACCGAGCATTTCGGACGCCATCTCCCGAGCCTTGCCGGCGATGATCGCCTTGGCCTGTTCCTGCCGCGTGTGCGTCTGTTTCGCCATCGGTGGAACCATCGTACGGCTTATCCCGGTGCTCAGATGGCGTCGTGGTGCCTCACACGGATGCGATCACAGCCTGTCCCACACCGATGATGACGACGGCCATATAGATCGCGACCGCTATTTGCAGGGCAGTCAGCACGCGACGAGATCTCACTCTCAGCGAAAGAGCGATAATCCAAAGAGGGATGCCGAGCTTCAGGATCAATGCCATCGGTGTTCCGATGAACGGGGCGAAGAGGCTGTTGGCCTCGGTAGCCCCGAAGCGCATGATGTTGAAACTCGTGATGAAGATGTCGATCAGGTTCAGGGTGAAGAGGGTGATGGCGAGAGCGACAGCGCCGGCGCGGAGTTCCTTGAGGTCGGTGCCGCCGACGCGACCTCCCCGAGCCAGCTGGGTCGGATCCATGTGTGCCCTCTCGTCGAAACCGCTGCCCAGCGTCCCGTCCAACCATCGCGTTCGCCACGTATGCCAAGGGGGGTTCGCAAAGACGCCGAACTGACTAGTTATCGCGGGCGACGAGCCCCGAGATCATCAACCGACTGCCAGACGTTCAGGTCGTCGTGACGGTGGGGTTGTAGGCCGGCCGTTCAGACTCGAACGTGTCGATCTCATCAGCGTGCGCGAGGGACAAAGCGATGTGGTCGAGTCCGTTCAGCAAGCAGTGTTTTACGAAGGGGTCGATGTCGAAGGTGGCGCTGAAGCCGTCGGCGGTGACCGTCTGTGACTCAAGGTCGACCGTGACGTCATTGCCTGGGCTACCGGCGATGGCCATCAGTTGGTCAACTTCCTCGTCAGTGAGGACGACGGTCAGCAGGCCGATCTTCGAGCAGTTGCTCTTGAAGATGTCGGCAAATGATGGAGCGACAATAGCTCGGAATCCCCAGTCCTCAAGCGCCCACGGAGCGTGCTCTCTTGATGACCCCGATCCGAAATTCGGGCCGGCCACCAGCACCACGCTGTTGGCGTACTCCGGCTTGTTCAGCACGAACGCCGGATCAGGCTCTCCCTCATGGTCGGCGCGCCAGTCGTAGAACAGGAATTCGCCGAATCCTGACCGCTCGATCCGCTGGAGGAACTGCTTTGGGATGATCTGATCGGTGTCGACATGGGCTCTCGGCAGAGGTGCAGCGACGCCCCGGATCGTCGTGACCGGCTCCATCAGGACATCTCCCTCACGTCGACGAAGTGTCCGTTGATCGCCGCGGCAGCGGCCATCGCTGGTGACACGAGGTGGGTCCGGAAGCCGCGCCCCTGCCGTCCCTCGAAGTTCCGGTTCGAGGTCGAGGCGCACCGCTCGCCGGGAGCCAACACGTCTGAGTTCATCGCAAGGCACATCGAGCATCCGGGCTCACGCCATTCAAGGCCCGCAGCGACGAACACTTCGTGGAGTCCCTCGGCCTCGGCCTGTTCCTTCACGAGGCCGGGGACGCGATCAGAGATCGTGTGGCCAGCGAACACGGCCGCCGCCGCTCTGAGGTCCTCGATCCTGCCGTTCGTGCATGCGCCGATGAAGACTCTGTCGATCTCGATGTCGGTGATCGGTGTTCCCGCTTCAAGGTCCATGTAGACGAGGGCACGCTCGGTCGAATCCCGATCGATCGCGTTGTCGAAATCGTCAGGCGAAGGCACCACGCCCGAGACGGGAAGGGTCTGGCCCGGATTCGTACCCCACGACACGTGCGGCTCAAGCGTCGACGCATCGATGACGATCTCGATATCGAATACCGCTCCCTCGTCCGTGTGGAGCTCACGCCATGCGGCGACGGCCTCGTCCCATTCGGCACCCTTTGGGGCCATCGGTCGGTCTTTCAGATAGGCGAACGTCGTCTCGTCGGGTGCGATCATGCCCGCGCGCGCTCCCGCCTCGATGGACATGTTGCACACCGTCATGCGGCCCTCCATCGAGAGGGCTTCGATTGCGGACCCCCGATATTCGATGACGTGGCCCGTTCCCCCTGCAGTGCCGATCTTGGCGATCACGGAGAGGATGATGTCTTTCGCGGTCACCCCGAACGGCAACTCCCCGTTGACGGTCACGGCCATCGACTTCGCTTTGCGCTGCTGGAGCGTCTGGGTGGCGAGGACGTGTTCAACCTCGGACGTGCCGATCCCGAATGCGAGCGCTCCGAAGGCGCCGTGTGTCGCGGTGTGGGAGTCACCGCACACGATCGTCATACCGGGCTGTGTGACCCCCTGCTCGGGGCCGATGACATGGACGATGCCCTGTCTCTTGTCGCTGATGTCGAACAGCGGAATCCCCGTCTCCCGGGTGTTCCTCTGGAGCGCCTCGATCTGGCGTGCGGAGATCGGGTCGTCGATCCCGTGCTCACGCGACGTCGTCTGCACGGCGTGGTCGATCGTCGCCAAGGTGAGGTCTGGCCTTCGAACGGTCCGGTTGCTGGTTCCGATGGCTTCGAACGCCTGAGGAGACGTCACTTCGTGGACGAGGTGGAGGTCGATGTAGATGAGGGCAGGATCGCCTTCGTCCTGGTGAACGACGTGGCTGTCCCAGACCTTGTCGAACAGCGTTCTCGGTTCGGGCATGCTCCTCCTCGACTGAGCCAGCCGAGGGTAGCGACGCCGGCGACCCACGTGGACGTTTCGTTCTGTCGCCCCTACGATGCTGGCGTGCCGACACTCCTTGCCATCCTCACCGCTGTTGTGCTCACGTCGCCGTTCGGCACCGCGACAGCCACCGCGATCGACGACACCAAGGGCCTCACCGTCGAAGTGACGGTCGAGTACTCGCGGTCGGCCGTGGCGGTCATCGCACGTCCGTTCTCGGACTACGAGGAGTTGCCTCCCACCGCACTTGTGGAAGGTACGGATGGAGCCTGGATCGGATGGGTGGAGTTGCCGTCCGCTCAGAACTGGCAGATCGCCTTCGAGGCGTTCGAGTCCGACGGGTCGCCACGCTGTCGGACGGGTCGACATTGACCGAGCTCGGGCGTCGATGAGATCGTGATCGCATCCGAGGTCGAGGGTCCGCTGCCGAGCGAGCCGTGGCTTCCTGCGGGATCCATCTGGCTGATCGTGGGCATCGTCTCGATGGTCGCTGCGCTCGTGTTGCTGTCTTTCTGGACGTTCGGATCGTGGGGCGACGCCGAACACGACGAGGACGGCGAGCACGATGAGGATCCTGACGCCGGGACCGCCGACGCTCAGGATGAAGACGCTTCAGACGATGAGAAGGAGTCACAGGACTTGACAAATGGTCGGGAATAGTCGTACATTCGTGTAATCCCGACGATTCGGAGTGCTGTGACAGCGCCAGATCAACCATCACCAGCCGGAGAGGCGCACGCCTCGACTACGAAATCGAGGACGCGGTCGTCCTGTCTTCCTCAGCCCAGCTCAAGGCGATAGCCATGGCACGCGGTCCGACGTCCTGAAGCTTCTGTCTGAGCGTGCGGCGACGGTGAGCCAGCTCGCCGAGACACTCGGGCAAGCCGAAGGGCACGGTTGGATATCACACGAAGGTTCTCGAGGACGCCGGGCTCATCAGGGTTGTTCGGAC
>PVMK01188604.1_pt1 | contig 16263 bp, 13 predicted proteins | sample 1853481 | NCBI WGS metagenome assembly PVMK01 (sample SAMN08533507, study PRJNA380276) | Marine sediment metagenome, whole genome shotgun sequencing project.
GTGAACGTTTCGACGCGGCTGATTTTGTGACAGCCGCAGCCGCAGCAGGTGCCGCAGGTGCCGTGGTCGAGCAGCGGCAAGACAGTGATCTTGCACAGGTTGAGGTGAGCGATACGCGTCTGGCACTGGGCGCGCTGGCGAAATTCTGGCGTGCACAGTTCGGTATTCCGGTGATTGCTGTCACCGGCAGTAACGGTAAAACAACCGTCAAGGAAATGATTGCCGGCATCGTCACGGCTCATGCGCACAGCCAGGTTCCTGGTGACCAGAAGCCCGTCCTCGTGACGCTGGGTAATCTGAATAACGATATCGGCTTGCCGCTAACGGTTTTTCGGCTGTGCGATTCGCACCGCATCGCGGTGCTGGAGATGGGCGCCAGCCACAAGGGTGAGATTGCTTACCTGGCCGATATCGCGCGCCCCGACATCGGTGTGGTCACCAACGCTGCCGCTGCCCATCTGGAAGGATTCGGCAGTCTGAGCGATGTTGCCGCAACCAAGGGAGAGTTGTACGAGAGCCTTGGCGAAAGCGGTACCGCAATTGTTAATCGCGATGACTCTTTTTATGAATTTTGGCGTGATCTTTGCGGCACCAGTCGGGTCGTTTCGTTTGGTTTGCATGAGCAGGCTGATTACCGGGCTGACGAGATTTGTGAGTCGGAAAGTGCTGACGGCTTTGAATTGACTTTTATCTGCCGCTCGCCGACCGAAGCATTTCCGGTCAGTCTGCCGATGGCTGGCCGCCACAACGTGGTAAATGCGCTTGCCGCCACCGCTGCAGCGCTTGCGGCCGGTGTCAGCGTGCAGTCCGTACAGCTCGTATTGGGCGCACTCGCGAACGTATCGGGCCGGTTGAAACCGCTGGCAGGTCCGGCCGGTATCGTTATATATGATGACAGCTATAACGCCAACCCGGCATCGGTAACGGCGGCAATATCATTTCTGGCCGAACGTTCCGGTCAGGTCTGGCTTGTGCTGGGCGATATGGGCGAACTGGGTGCCGACAGTGAATCGCTGCATGCCGATGTTGGCAAGATCGCCAGGGCTGCATGCATTGACCGATTGTTTTGTGTCGGCAGCCACAGTCGGGCGACCAGCAAAGCGTTTGGTGAAGGTGCTTTGTGGTTTGAATCGACACAGGCTTTGATAGCGCAACTGCAGTCTGATCTTTGTGCCGGTTCGTTGTCTGAATTGTCGATTCTTGTGAAAGGTTCCCGCTTCATGCGACTGGAGACGGTTGTTGATGCGATTGCCGGTCTGGCTGACCAGAAACCGGCGGGTGAGCAGGGAGGGTGCCGGCAATGATGCTGCTCGTCGCTGATTATCTGACCCGGTTTGTTTCCGGGTTTAATCTGTTCACGTATATCACGATGCGCGCAATTATGGCTGCGCTCACGGCTTTGATGATTTCCCTGGTCTTGGGTCCCGTATTTATTCGCCGCTTGAGTACCCGGCAAATAGGTCAGACAGTTCGTGATTATGGACCCGAGAGTCATCTGCCCAAGGCGGGTACGCCGACCATGGGTGGCGTACTGATTCTTATCGCTATTCTTACAAGCACCCTGCTGTGGGCGGATCTGCGGAACTACTACGTATGGGTGGTGGTTGCCGTCACGCTGGGTTTTGGCGCCATCGGCTTTGTGGATGATTACAAGAAACTGGTCCTTCAGGATCCGGCCGGGCTGTCGGCCGGTGCAAAGCTGTTCTGGCAATCGATTGTCGCCGGGGGCGTCGTGATCGCGTTATACGTGCTTGCCGACGCGCCTTATCAGACCTCATTGCTGATTCCTTATTTCAAGGATGCACTGATTCCGCTTGGTGTTTTTTATATTGGCTTTACTTTTCTTGTCATTGTCGGCACCAGTAACGCGGTGAATCTGACCGATGGTCTTGATGGTCTGGCGATTATGCCGTCCGTGCTGGTCGGCGGCGGCCTGGGTATTTTCGGCTATGCAGCCGGCAACGTGATTTATGCCGACTACCTGAGCGTTCCCTATATCGAGGGAGCGGGTGAAATGATGGTGTTCTGTTCGTCGCTGGCCGGCGCGGGCCTCGGGTTTTTGTGGTTTAACACCTATCCCGCGCAGGTGTTCATGGGCGACATCGGCGCGCTCGCTCTCGGAGCCGCGCTTGGTACGGTTGCGATTATCGTCCGGCAGGAGCTCGTGCTGATGATTATGGGCGGACTTTTCGTGATCGAGACGCTGTCGGTCATTATCCAGGTGGCCTCGTTCAAGTTAACCGGCCGCAGAATATTTCGTATGGCGCCTTTGCATCATCATTATGAGCTCAAGGGGTGGGCGGAGCCCAAAGTGATTGTGCGATTCTGGATTATTACGGTGATCCTGGTGCTCGTTGGCCTTTCCAGTTTGAAGATCCGGTAATGGCAGTAACGGCAAAAGAGGGGGCGGACACCGGCGTGAGCTCACAGATGGCCGCAGCTGATCCGGCGGTGCTTGTGCTTGGCATGGGTGCGACCGGTGTATCATGCGCGCGCTTTTTTGCCGCGCGCGGCGTGCTTGCAGATTTTGCCGATACTCGTCCCTCACCTCCGGGCATGAAGCACATTATCGAGCTGATGCCCGATGCTCGTCTGCATACCGGCGGCGAGATAAACGAACTTGCGAGTTCGATCAGGCGTGTGATCGTATCACCAGGTGTTGATATGGATGCGGCGGTGATCCAGAAAGCGCGTACACGCGGTGTCGATGTGATCAGCGACATTGATTTGTTCGTCGAAGAATGTCGGGCGCCGATTATTGCGATAACCGGATCGAACGGCAAAAGCACCGTCACTTCAATGGTGGCGAGCATGTTATCCGCGGCAGGCTGGTCGGTGGCGGCGGGCGCCAACCTCGGTGTGCCCGCACTGGATCTGCTGTCCCCGGACCGGGATGTCTATGTTCTGGAGTTGTCGAGTTTTCAGCTGGAGCGCAGTCATCCGGTACCTGCCGACGTGGCGGTCATTCTCAATATATCTCCGGATCATCTCGACCATCATGGCTATATGGCCGAATACGCGGCTGCGAAAGAACGAATTTACCAGGCCTGTCGCAAGGCCGTCGTAAATCGCGATGCGCCGGAGCTTGCGAGCCTCGTGTCTGCCGATCTGTCCGTAACGGGATTCACGCTGGGCAATCCGATGCCCGGCGAGTTCGGTATCAGGAAAACCGCAGATGGCGATTTTCTGGCCTGCGGTGAGGCATTGCTTTTACCGGTCGTCGACCTGCCGGTCGCCGGGCGTCACAATCTTGCCAATGCGCTTGCGGCGCTGGCTATCGGGGCGTCGCTGGGCGCGGATTTGTACGGAATGGTTCCAGGGCTGAAGTATTTTCATGGCATGCCTCATCGCATGCAGACCATCTCTCATGCGCGGCAGGCAACCTGGATTGATGATTCGAAAGCAACGAATGTCGGCGCTGCCGTGATGAGTATCCAAAGTGTTGCTGATCCGCTGATTCTGATCGCCGGCGGCGATGGCAAGGGTGCTGATTTTGAAGCGCTGGCTGAGGTATTGCACGATCGTCAGTGCATCGCGGTGTTGCTGGGGCGTGATGCCGGACAGCTGACTGATGTACTGAAAGATGTTTGTGAGACACACACCGTTTCAAATATGCGCGAAGCAGTCAGGTTGTCAGTGAAACTGCTGCAGCCAGGACATACCGTGCTGCTTGCACCAGCCTGTGCCAGTCAGGATATGTTCGAGAATTTTGCGCACCGGGGTCAGACATTCGCCGCAGCTGTGGAGGCCCTGGCAACATGACCGCAAGAGTTTCACGAAGTGCTGTCACGGTCGATGAGACACCGGATTTCGACCTTGTTTTATTGGCAGTTGCCGGCACACTGTTGCTTGGCGGCCTCGTGATGCTGACCTCGGCATCAGTTTCAATTGCCGACAGAAATACCGGTGATCCTTTTTACTATCTTGAGCAACAACTGGTCGCTGCCGCGGTCGGCCTTGGTTTTGCATACGTGATGACGCGTATTCCGACAGTTGCCTGGGAGAAATCCGGTCCGCTGTTACTCTGTCTGGCTTTTGGTTTGCTGATCGCGGTGCTCGTGCCTGGTCTCGGTCGTACGGTAAATGGCAGTACTCGCTGGCTGAATATAGCGGGCATTAATATCGTGCAGGTGTCAGAGCCGGCACGACTGCTGATGCTTTTGTATATATCCGGTTACGCGGTACGACACAGTCGTGAACTGCAGGATCGTTTCCTGGGCTTTTTAAAACCGATGTTGCTGGTCGGTTGTGTCTGTGGTTTGTTGCTGATGGAGCCTGACTTCGGCGCGGCCACCGTGATGCTGACTATTACGCTTGCCGTTCTGTTCGTGGCCGGCGCACGGTTGCGCGATTTTCTGCTCTTTTGTTCCGGTACCGGCGGAGTCCTTGTGTTTCTCGCGATTACGTCGCCTTATCGTCTGGCCAGACTGACGGGCTTTCTAAATCCCTGGGCCGATCCATACGACAGCGGGTTTCAGTTGACACAGTCACTGATTGCCATCGGCACGGGTGAATGGACCGGTGTTGGTCTGGGCGGCAGTGTGCAGAAGCTTTTCTATCTGCCCGAAGCCCATACGGATTTTGTATTCGCTGTAATCGCCGAAGAATTCGGGTTTATCGGCAGCGTGACATTGATCGCATTATTTGCAGTTCTTGTCTGGCGTGCATTGTGCATCGCGCGCGATTCGGCCGCCCGCGGACGGCTCTACCAGGCAAATCTCGCATTCGGCTTTGCGATCTGGCAGGGCATTCAGGTTTTTATCAATCTCGGCGTCAACATGGGGATTTTGCCGACCAAAGGTTTAACGCTGCCGCTGGTGAGCTATGGACGCAGCAGCCTCGTGATTACGTTGATCGGGCTTGGCCTGTTGCTTCGTATTGATCTGGAAAATCGTGAACTGGCGCGATCCGGCCGGCAACGTAAAGCCGGCAACAGGCGCCGCAGCAAAACATGATGGGCGCACCTATTTTAATCATGGCAGGTGGTACCGGCGGACATATTTTTCCGGCGCTGGCTGTTGCCCAGGCGCTTCGCGGTCGTAATGAGGAGGTCATCTGGCTCGGTACGCGCCGTGGGCTTGAGGCCGAGCTTGTGCCGCGTGCGGGTATTCCGCTGGAGTGGGTGCGGGTCAGCGGCTTGCGCGGAAAGGGTGCGCTGGCATGGTTGTTGGCGCCTTTCCGGCTTGCCGTTGCCGTTTACGATGCGCTCGGCGTGCTGATACGCCACCGGCCCAAGGTGGTGCTTGGAATGGGTGGGTTTGTATCGGGGCCCGGTGGTTTTGCCGCCTGGTTGTTGCGTCGGCCGCTGATTATTCATGAGCAAAATTCCGTCGCGGGTTTAACCAATCGTCTTCTGGCAGGTATGGCCCGGGAAGTGCTGGAAGCCTTCCCGGGCAGTTTTTCTGCTGATGTCAGGACGCGCCTGACAGGTAACCCCGTGCGGCCGGAGATTGTCGCATTACCTTCACCTGAGCAGCGCTTGTCGCAGCACGGCGAGCGGCTTCGCGTGCTTGTTCTGGGTGGCAGTCTGGGTGCAAAAGTACTGAACGAGATCGTACCGCGTGCGCTGGCGAAAATTCCGGCCGCAAAACGCCCTGAAGTTCGCCACCAGGCCGGGGAAACAACTTACGATCTTGCGCTGTCTGCTTATGAGGAGGAGCAAGTCGCTGCACAGGTCGATCGGTTTATTGAAGATATTGCAGCGGCTTATGGATGGGCAGACCTTGTCATCTGCAGGTCCGGGGCATTGACCGTGTCGGAGTTGGCTGCAGCCGGTCTGGGTTCAGTGCTCGTGCCTTATCCGGCAGCTGTTGATGATCACCAGACCACGAATGCGGCTTTTCTGGAAGCCGCAGGTGCCGCAGTGCTGATTCAACAGGAACAGTTGAATCCGGATGTGCTGGCTGCAGAAATTTTGCGCTGTATCGAGGACCGGGAATTGGTGATGGATCGTGCCGTGCGTGCCAGAAAGCTGGCGCGGCCCGACGCGGCCAGCGAGGTGGCGGAACGATGTATCGTCCTGGGTCATCGCGCATGAACAACAGAATGAGAAAAATTAATCGTATCCACCTCATCGGAATCGGTGGTGTGGGTATGGGTGGTATAGCGGAAGTGCTCGTCAATCTTGGCTATGACGTGCAAGGCTCGGACCTTAAGGAGTCTTCTACGACGCAACGCCTGCGCTCGCTTGGCGCTCAAATTCATATTGGGCACCGGTACGAGAACGTCGGCTCTGCGGATGTCGTGGTCGTGTCCAGCGCCATCGATCCGCAGAATCCTGAGATCAAGGCCGCGCATGACAATCGGAAACCAATCGTGCGTCGCGCCGAAATGCTGGCGGAACTGATGCGTTTTCGCCAGGGCATTGCAGTTTCCGGAACCCACGGCAAAACCACCACGACCAGTCTCGTGGCCAGCGTGCTGGCCGAAGCAGGCGAAGATCCGACCTTCATGATCGGTGGTCGCCTGATCAGTGCTGACACGAACGGTCGACTTGGGGCGGGTCGTTATCTGGTGGCCGAAGCTGACGAGAGCGATGCGTCGTTTATGCATCTGCAGCCGGTTATTTCGGTCGTCACGAATATCGACAGTGATCATATGGCGACTTACGGCGGAGATATTGAGCAGCTGCGCAGCAGTTTCGTGGAATTTCTGCACAATCTGCCGTTCTATGGTCTGGCAGTCCTGTGTCGTGATGACCCCGGTGTGGCCGCCATTTTGCCGCGGATAAAAAGAACCATACTGACCTACGGCATGAGTCCTGAAGCCGATATTCGTGCGACCGATATCGTGGTTGATGGCATCCGGTCGATGTTTAAAGTCACCCGTCCGGGTTGCGAGGAGCCACTGGACATCACGCTCAATCTGCCGGGGCGGCACAATGTTTCGAATGCGCTGGCCGCGATCGGAGTTGCGCATGAACTTGAGCTGGACGATGAGGCCGTCAAGCAGGCGCTGGCCGGGTTCCAGGGCATCGATCGTCGATTACAGATTAATGGCGAGGTGCGCACCGCGGCGGGCCGGATTCTGTTTATCGATGACTACGGACATCACCCGACAGAAATTACTGCGACCGTGCAGGCCGTTCACGAGGGTTGGCCGGGCCGCCGCCTCGTGGTGGTGTTCCAGCCGCATCGTTATAGCCGGACACGCGACCTGCTCGATGATTTTGCCGAGGCGCTGTCAGGATCGGACTGTCTGTTCATCACCGAAGTTTATGCGGCCGGAGAGGATCCGATAGCCGGAGCAGACGGACGTTCGATCTGCCGCGCCGTGCGAACCCGCGGCCAGGTCGAGCCGGTTTTCGTGCCGACGCTTGATCAGTTGCCGGCGCTTTTGACCGGTGTTTTACGCGACGGTGATGTGTTGTTGACGCTTGGTGCCGGTGATATCGGATCTGCGGCAGCGGAGCTGCCCGAGGCAATGAAAAAACTTGCCCGGCTGAGGGTTGAGAAATGAATACCGCGGCATTATCCAATGAGCCGATGGCCAAGCACACTTCATGGCGGCTTGGCGGGCCCGCCGATATCTATTTTCGCCCCGAATCACGCGAGGAGCTTCGTGATTTTTTGCAGGGTCTGGATGCTGGCCAGCCGATTCACTGGGTGGGGCTGGGCAGTAATCTTCTGGTTCGTGACGGCGGCATTCGCGGTGTTGTCATTGCTACGGCGACGGCATTGAGCAATCTGTCGCAATGCGGTGACGGCATTGTGGAGGCGGAAGCCGGTGTGCCTTGTGCGGTGCTGGCACGACGTTGCGCAAAGTGGGGGATTGGGCCGGCCGAGTTTTTTGCCGGTATACCGGGCACGGTGGGCGGTGCGCTGACGATGAATGCGGGGGCATTCGGCAGTGAAACCTGGAACCGCATTGTATCGGTCGAAACCATGAACCGCCGCGGCGAAATTCGAACTCGCAACAAAGATGAATTTGAGATTGGCTATCGGCAGGTCCGGGGTGTTGAGAGCGAGTGGTTTATTTCCGCACGATTCAAATTTGAAGAACAGGCCGATGGCGGTCTGGAACGTGTTCGCGCCTTACTGCGTGAACGGCAGCAAAAACAGCCGCTGGGTCTGCCGAGTTGCGGATCGGTGTTTCGCAACCCACCCGGACAGTTTGCGGCGCAATTAATCGAGACTTCAGGGCTGAAGGGTTATCGCATCGGTGGCGCGCAGGTCTCCGAAAAGCATGCGAACTTCATTATTAATACCGGCAGTGCCACGGCAGCTGATGTAGAAGCCCTGATTGATCATATTGGTGATGTCGTAAAAAGTGCGCACGGCATCGTACTGGTACCGGAAGTCCATATTGTGGGTGATCCGGCAAGTTCCGATGGAGACTGAGTCGACATTGATGACAACGGGGGGTGACAACCGGCGCATTGAGAATCCGGCAGATTTTGGCCGGGTTGCCGTGCTGATGGGCGGCGTGTCGGCGGAGCGTGAAATCTCGCTGATGACCGGTCAGGCCGTCCATGAAGCGCTGGTGAAACGGAATGTCGATGCCCTGGCTGTTGATGCGGCGGATGATCTGGTCGGCTCACTGCAAGCCGGTGATTTCAATCGGGTGTGGATTGCTCTGCACGGCCGCGGCGGAGAGGATGGCACATTGCAGGGTCTGCTGGAATATCTCGGCATTCCGTATACGGGCAGTAATGTGCTGGGCAGCGCCATTTGCATGGACAAATTGCGCAGCAAGCAACTGCTCACCGGCGCAGGTCTGGCTACGCCTGAATACCGCTTACTTCATGGTCCGGATGATTTCGACAGTGTGCTGGAAGATCTGGGCTTGCCGCTGATGATCAAACCTGCACAAGAGGGCTCAAGCCTGGGTCTGAGCAAAGTTGAACACGCAAACGAACTGGCCGGCGCCTACGCGCAGGCTGCGCAGTTTAATTGCCAGGTATTCGCCGAGGCATGGATGACCGGAGCCGAGTACACCGCTGCGGTATTGCAGGATCATGTGCTGCCACTGATCCGAATTGATGCCGCCAACAACTTCTATGACTACGATGCAAAGTATTTCAGCGATGAGACTCGATACATTTGCCCGTGCGGGTTGCCTGAAAATCTTGAGCGTTCTTATCGCGAAGTGGCCATGGCGGCATTTTCTGCTGTTGGCGCAAGCGGTTGGGGCCGAGTCGATTTCATGCTCGACGAAGACGGGCGTGCGCTGTTGCTGGAGGTGAATACCGTTCCGGGAATGACCGCGCACAGTCTCGTGCCGATGGCGGCGGCCGAAGCCGGCATTGATTTTGATGAACTGGTCTGGCGCATTCTGGAAACCAGCATGGGGGAGGCCGGTTATGTGGGGTAAGCATAATCGGCGGCGGCCGAAGAAGCGGCAGATTCCGCTGCCACAGGTTCCGGCTATCAATTGGTCGCGTGTGGTGAGTGCGGTGGCTGCTGTCATTGTGGTGACGGCTGCCTATGTTTCGACCGTGTGGGTGATGAACCGACCGATTGATGCGGTTGTGATCAGCGGTGTGTTTGAACGGGTATCAGCAGACCAGCTCGAGGAATTTCTGATGCCTCATATACAGACCGGATTCCTGAGTGCGGATCTTGAGGGGATGCAGGCTGAATTGCTGAATGTTTCCTGGGTGGCCGGCGCGCATGTGCGGCGGCGCTGGCCCGGGACGATAGAAGTATCTATCACCGAACAGCAGGCGGCGGCCTGTTGGGGCGCGAGCGGATTGCTGAATACTCAGGGCGAGCTTTTTGTCAGTGAAGCAAGTCATATCCCGGCAGAACTGCCGCGTCTCAACGGTCCCGACGGTACCCAGGCGCGGGTTGCAAATCTTTATTTCCATATCGAGGAGCAGCTCGAACAAAGAGGCCTTGCAGCGGTCGGTCTGAACCTGGACAGCCGCGGTGCCTGGGAATTCCAGCTGAACAATGGCATCACTGTACGGCTTGGTTCTCGATTGGTCGAGCAGCGGCTGGCGCGGTTCTTTATAGCGCTGGACCAGGTGGTCGCGGAGCGTGCGGAGCAGGTGGATTACATCGATATGCGATATACGAACGGATTCGCCATTGGCTGGAAGGAGTCTGCCTTGAGTCATCGACGATTGGAGCAGTCAGGGGAGGGAGCGCCGCATGTCTAAAAAATCAGACAAAAGTTTGATTGTCGGGCTGGACATCGGTACGTCCAAGGTCGTCGCGATCGTCGGTGAGGTTCAGGAAGACGGTGAACTGGAAGTGATCGGGGTTGGCTCTCACCCTTCGCGCGGATTAAAAAAAGGTGTCGTGGTGAATATCGAATCCACCGTCAGTTCAATTCAGCGTGCGGTGGAAGAAGCTGAGCTCATGGCAGGCTGTGAAATTCATGAAGTTTTCACGGGCATCGCCGGCAGCCATGTGCGAAGCCTGAATTCACACGGCATCGTCGCCATTCGGGATCGTGAGGTGGCGTCCACGGATGTTGATCGTGTCATTGATGCTGCACGCGCCGTGGCTATCCCGGCCGACCAGCGCATTCTTCATGTGTTGCCGCAGGAATTTATCATCGACGGTCAGGAAGGCATTCGAGAGCCGATTGGCATGTCGGGTGTGCGCCTGGAAGCGCGTGTTCATATGGTCACTGGCGCGTCCAGCGCGGCACAGAATATCGTCAAGTGCGTGCAGCGCTGCGGGCTGGATGTCGAGGACATCGTGCTTGAGCAACTCGCATCCAGTTACGCTGTTTTGACCGATGACGAAATGGAACTGGGCATTTGTCTCGTTGATATCGGCGGCGGTACGACCGACATCGCAGTTTTTAATGGCGGAGCGATCAGGCACACCGCTGTTATTCCGATCGCCGGGGATCAGGTCACCAATGACATCGCGATTTCGATGCGAACGCCGACGCAGTACGCCGAGGAGATCAAAATCAAGTACGCCTGTGCTTTATCGCAGCTGGCGAACCGCGATGAGACGATCGAGGTGCCCAGCGTCGGTGACCGTCCGCCGCGCAGACTTGCACGACAAACGCTGGCCGAGGTCGTCGAGCCACGCTACGAGGAGTTGTTTGCACTGATACGGGACGAACTTCGCCGCAGTGGCTTCGAAGATATGGTTGCCGCGGGTGTCGTGTTGACCGGGGGCAGCTCCAAGATGGAAGGCGTTATTGAGCTCGCCGAAGAAGTTTTCCACATGCCCGTCAGGTTAGGTGTGCCCCAGCATGTCCGGGGCCTGGCGGATGTGGTGCGCAATCCCATTCATGCCACGGGAGTGGGGTTGTTGTTGTACGCAAAGAACAGAAAGGAACGTAATCTGGGTAGCGAACCGATGGGTAGTGGCTTGAAGGATGTTTGGGGCCGCATGAAGGCATGGTTTCATGGCAATTTTTAGGGTTGGGTTTTTTTGGATTAATGTTGTTGACGTGAGGAGATGAGGCGATGTTTGAGCTAATGGATGCATATAGCCAGAACGCGGTGATAAAAGTACTGGGAGTCGGTGGCGGCGGCGGCAACGCGGTCAAACACATGGTGTCAGCGGGAATCGATGGAGTCGATTTCATTTGCGCCAACACCGATGCGCAGGCGCTGCAGAGTGCGAATGTGCGCACAGCCCTGCAGATAGGCTGCAATATCACCAAGGGACTTGGCGCAGGGGCCGATCCGGAAGTGGGCCGTCAGGCTGCGATGGAAGACCGGGATCGGATTCATGAAGTGATTGAAGGTGCGGACATGCTGTTTATCACCGCAGGTCTCGGTGGCGGGACCGGTACTGGCGCGGCTCCGGTTGTCGCACAGGTGGCTCGGGAACTCGGGATTCTGACCGTGGCTGTCGTTACCAAGCCGTTCGAAATGGAAGGGAGCAAACGCAGGTCGGTTGCCGATCAGGGTATTTGCGATCTTGCCAAGTACGTGGATTCGCTGATCACTATTCCGAATGAGAAGCTGTTGGCGGTGCTTGGTGCCGAGACCACGCTGCTTGATGCCTTTAAGTCGGCTAATGAAGTCTTGCAGGGTGCCGTACAGGGTATTGCCGAGCTGATTACACGGCCTGGTCTGATCAATGTGGACTTTGCTGATGTCAGAACTGTTATGGCAGAGATGGGCATGGCGATGATGGGCTCAGGCACTGCATCTGGCGAGGACCGGGCGCGAGAGGCGGCCGAAGCAGCAGTGTCGAGTCCGTTGCTTGAGGACATCAATCTGGCCGGTGCGCGGGGGATTCTGGTTAATGTCACGGCCGGCATGGATTTGTCGATCGGGGAATTCCAGGAAGTGGGCGCGACAGTGAAGGAATGTGCCTCCGATGATGCCACCGTGGTTGTCGGCACCGTGATCGATCCGGAGATGACCAATAGCATCCGGGTGACTGTTGTCGCGACCGGACTTGGGCAGCCACTGGCTCACAGCGAGCATCCGCCGATGCGCGTCGTCAATCCGACTGCGGCAACGGCTGCAGAGCCGAATTACGGTGAACTCGAGCAGCCCACGGTCAGGCGCAAGCAGGCGGTCAATGAAAATCTGCCGCATCCGCAGGAGCCTTCCTTCGATCTGCTGGATATTCCGGCGTTTTTGAGGCGGCAGGCGGACTAGCCCGGGGGTTGCGACGGTTTACAGCCAGGTTGGGCTTTGCGGATGACTATGGTAGCGTTACCGCCGGTCGGGGCGTTACCGGGCGATGGGTCTTAAGATGCCTTAGGATTCAATAGCTTAGAGGAAGCCTGCGAGCCCGGAACCGGGTATTTGCGCGCAAGTTGGCCGCAAATAGATCGTGATCGGGCAGGGAGAAGATTAAATTCAACGTCTTACGACGTGAATCTGATCGTGCGTCTGAGTTTTATTCGGGATACCGACAAAGCTGATGTTGAGACAACGTACGCTCAAAAACACGATTCAGGCCACCGGCGTGGGACTGCATTCGGGCCGCAAGGTTTATATGACATTGCGGCCTGCCGCCGAGAACACGGGTATCGTGTTTCGTCGCGTGGATCTGGATCCGCCGGTTGATATTCCGGCCGATGCCCGTCTCGTGGGTGACACGATGCTTGGCACATCCCTTGTTCAGGGAGAGGCCACCGTGGCGACAGTCGAGCACTTGCTGGCCGCGTTCGCCGGCCTGGGCATCGATAACGCCTATGTGGATTTGAGTGCACCCGAAGTTCCGATCATGGACGGCAGCGCTGCGCCGTTCGTTTTTCTGCTGCAGTCAGCCGGGCTTGAAGAACAGCAGGCGCCGAAGAAATTTATTCGTATCAAGAAACATGTTCGGGTCACCGATGGTGATAAATGGGCAGAGTTTCGTCCTTTCAAGGGCTTCAAGGTTAATTTCAGCATCGACTTCGAGCATCCGATTTTCAAGAAGCACACCCAGTCGACCAGTGTCGACTTTTCAACGACGTCTTTTATTAAAGAGATCAGTCGTGCCCGCACGTTTGGGTTTCTCCGCGATGTGGAAACCCTGCGTGCCAATAACCTGACCCTGGGCGGTAATCTTGGCAACGCTATTTTGCTCGATGATTACCGCATGCTTAACGAAGACGGCCTGCGTTACGAGGACGAGTTCGTCAAGCACAAGATCCTTGATGCCATAGGGGATCTCTATTTGCTGGGGCACTGCCTGCTCGGTGAGTACACGGGCTACAAGTCCGGGCACGGACTTAATAATCAGCTCGCCCGTGCTTTGTGGGCCGATGAGAGCGCCTGGGAGATTGCCACATTCGAGGATGATCGCAAGGCACCCGTCTCCTATTCATCGCCGTTGCTTGCCAGGTAGCTAAAAACCCGTATCTGTATCTGTTCCCGCCGCAAGGTGAGGCTCATCAGAATTCCATGACTGACTCAGAGCCATCCGGGTTTTTCACCACTTTTCTTATCAGGTGTCCGTCGCTGTCGTAAGCATAGGTCTCTGAAAACACAATAATGCCTTTCTCATAGGCATTGAAAATGACTATGCGCTCCTGAGAATCAAAAATAGCCTCATAGTAGTTATAGTTTTGATAGACCTCTTCATAATTTCTTTCCTCACCAAGCTCCGAAATATCATCATGGGTTGTATATTCATGGGAATAGTAGGAAACCCCCGCCTTTATCTCGTATGGCTGGAACTTGCCCGCATACAATACAGCCGGTGATGCCAGAATCATGATCAAGGTAATGGCGATTGACAGAACAGGTTTATTCATTGCATAGGACCTTAAATCCGAGGATAGTTTACTTGTTTATGCGTAGAGTTTGTTCAACTGGGGCTGACGGGGTACAGTTTTACGGTCGTGGTCAGGAAATATTGGATCAGCGAGAAAAGATAAAGCGGTCCACTTTGGCGATGCGCAGGAAAACGCAGTACGATAACCAAACCCGTCAACTAGCCCAGATGAGCTAATGCATCTCTTAAATCGGGCAGCCAACAGTCCACAATGGTTCGACGACGTACAATTAGGAACAGTAACATGAGAACTACAACAATAAAAATTGTCGGACTGGTTCTTGGCGGGATCAGTTTATTTACTGATGTAGCCACGGCCGCCGATAAACCCAACATCGTCGTCATCTGGGGTGATGACATCGGCATCGATAACCTCAGCGTATTTTCCAAAGGCATGATGGGTTACCAGACCCCCAATATTGATCGCCTTGCAGCTGAAGGCATGTTGTTTACTGATGCCTACGCGGATCAGAGTTGCACAGCAGGGCGCTCATCCTTTATTACAGGCCAGTCCCCGTTCCGCACCGGCCTGAGCAAGGTCGGTATGCCGGGCGCCAAAGAAGGCATCAGTGAGAAGGATCCGACGCTGGCCACGCTGCTCAAGGAAGAGGGCTATGCCACCGGTCAGTTTGGCAAGAACCACCTGGGTGACCGCAATGAGCATCTGCCTACCGTGCACGGTTTTGATGAGTTCTTTGGCAGCCTCTACCACCTGAACGCCGAGGAAGAACCTGAGCAGGCCGATTACCCGAAGAATCCGGAGTTCAGGAAGAAGTACGGCCCCCGCGGTGTGCTCGATTGCGTTGCGACCGACAAATTCGACAAGACGGTAGATGATCCGCGTGCGGGTCAAATGGGTAAGCAGAAATGCACGGATACCGGACCGCTGACCCGTAAACGGATGGAAACCGTCGATGATGAAATCGCCGAACGCTCTGTTGACTTCATCAAGCGTAAGGCTGCAACAGACGAACCGTTCTTTGTCTGGGTAAATTTCACCCACATGCATTTCCGTACCCACACCAAGCCAGCAAGTGTGGGGCAAGCCGGCGTCGCCCTGAGTGGCTATGTCGATACGATGATTGATCACGATAAGAATGTCGGTTCGGTTCTTGATGTGCTGGATGAACTCGATATCGTGGACAATACAATTGTGCTCTACAGCACGGATAACGGACCCCACCGGAATACCTGGCCCGATGCGGGAACGTCCCCGTTCCGTAATGAGAAAAACACCGGTTGGGAAGGCGGCTTCCGCGTGCCTTCGTTTGCACGCTGGCCCGGCAAGATCAAGGCAGGCTCTGTATCCAACGAGATCATGTCGCACCTCGATTGGGTGCCGACCCTTGCGGCCGCTGCGGGTAAAGACGACGTCAAGGAAGACCTGCTTGATGGGTATAAAGCCAACGGCAAGAAATACAAGGTGCACCTTGACGGTTACAACTTCCTCCCTTATCTGACCGGGCAGGAAGAACAGGGTCCGCGTAAAGAGTTCTTCTACTTCTCGGATGAAGGAAGTTTACTGGCCCTGCGCTACAACAACTGGAAGGTGCATTTCATGGTGCAGGATCAGGAAGGCACTATGGAAATATGGCAACGCGAGTTCCGGGATCTGCGCATGCCTTACCTGTTTAATCTGCGCACCGACCCTTACGAGCAGGCGACCATTACCTCCAACACCTATTGGGACTGGTATATCGACCGTCCCTGGACCTTGTATCCATTGAAAGACCTTGTGGGTGGCTTCCTGGTGACCTTTAAGGACTATCCACCGCGCCAGAAAGCAGGTTCGTTCACCATCGGTGATGCGTTGGAGAAACTGGAGGCGCCTGCTACCCGGTAAAGTGAAACTGCAATACACATTAGAAATAAAGCTACATGCAAAGAGTTAAGGGGTCGAAGAAAGTTTTGATCTAAGTGTTAATGCGGATTAACCCATAAAAATTAAAAAAGTTAAAGTTGGTTAAAAAGTTGAGTTACATTTTGATTGATTGATTGATTGATTGATTGATTGATTTGGAGAATAACCATGAAGCTCTTAACAATAAAAATTATTGAGTTATTTTTTTGATTGATTGATTGATTGATTGATTGATTGATTGATTGATTTGGAGAAAAGCATGAA
>PVMK01123889.1_pt1 | contig 16262 bp, 13 predicted proteins | sample 1853481 | NCBI WGS metagenome assembly PVMK01 (sample SAMN08533507, study PRJNA380276) | Marine sediment metagenome, whole genome shotgun sequencing project.
CAGCAATCACCAAGAAACAATAGCGTCTTGATGGTTGCTTGCATACGGTTGTTGGTAGCACTTGCTGTTGCGTCTGAACCCGGGTCGACCTCTATATCCTCCGGTCGAATCGAGAGCTCGACTTGGCTGCCTTCGGCAACGTGGTTCGCCGACGTACTGACTATCAGGCTATTGCCGCCCAGTCCCGGGATGTTGATGCTGGCGTCACCCTTTCCGATCGACGAAACACTGCCGCTGAATGAAATTACCCGACCCAGAAAATCGCGTACGATTTTTGACGCTTGCGTTCGGTAGTCCTCTTGTGGCGTTCCGTCCTGCATCAGCTGGCCTTGGTGTAAGATCGCAATGCTGTCTTCTAACTTCAGGGCCTCTACCTGGTCGTGTGTCACGAAAAGCGTCGTCATGCCAAGGCGTCTCTGAATAGTTCGCAATTCGAGACGCATTTGAGTGCGCAGCTGCGTGTCCAGATTGCTGAACGGTTCATCCAGCAACAACATTCGTGGCTCATACACAATTGCCCTGGCCAGGGCGACCCGCTGCTGTTGTCCGCCACTCAGTTCGGGAACGGGACGGTCTTCGAATCCGGCCATCCCCACTGTGTCCAGAATCGAGGCGACGCGTTGACGAATCTCTGCCTTCGGCCGACCGCGTAATTTCAATGGATGCGCGACATTTGCGAAGACGGTCATGTGCGGCCACAGTGCGTAGGACTGAAACACGATCCCCATGTTGCGCTTATTAGGCGGGACGAACCTGCTGTCGCTCGCGGACGCAACAATGCGGCCGTCGTAGAAAATCTCACCCTCTGTCGGGTCTTCAAGGCCGGCGACCATACGCAATGTTGTGGTCTTGCCGCAGCCGCTGGGGCCCAGCAAGGCAAGAATTTCTCCTTGTCGCACCGACAGCGACAAATCTGCCACGGCTCGCAAGTCGCCAAAGCGTTTGCCAACCGAGCGCAGGTCGAGAACAGTCTCGATACCGGTCTCAGCGGAACTCGCGCGCATCGTTTGATCGTCGTTTGGCAGTGGATCCTCCAATGAAGAACTCGGACTCTGTTGCTAGTTCGGTCGTGCCTCTTTTGCCAGCTCAATTGCTGTCTGTCTGACCGCTATCGCAGCTTCGGATTGCGGGTAAAAATACTCGACACCAGGCTTCGGATACTTTTTTGGGTCAGCCGGTGTGACATCCAGCCTTCTGGAGTTATGGGCAAAACGTTTCAGTTTCGTTTGGATGTCCTTCGACAGCAGCCAGTTGGTAAAAACCCTGGCTGCGTTGGGGTGGGGCGCCTCGGTAAACACGCCCGTCGTGCTGTACGCGATACTCAGGAACGCTGTTTCGGAATCATTGCCCAGGTTTCGTACATCCATTTCAACCCCGGCATCCCGGTAAGGTCGCAGACTGGCCGCGCCCGGGTTCGGGATTGCGATAAAATGTGGGCCTCTCGCAAGGCCCCGCGCCTGTTCGTCCTTTGTCGCGGCAAACAGGACGTCTTGTTCGGCGAGCAGGGATTTCCATGCATCCTCACCAAACTCCGTCAGAAACCAGGCGCCGAATACGTCGCCACCACCGACTACCCTTGGGTCATCGATGGAAATCCTGCCTTTGTACTTCGGCTTGAGGAGATCATCGATAGTTGTGAACTCTGCAGGGGATATCTCCCCGGCGTTGAATGCAACGCTTCCCAATTCGACACGAAAGCTCAGAAGAAACTGCTTTTCCTTGTCCATGAAGGCGTTTTCCCAACCGCCCCATGTAGCCTCGTCCGCGTTTTCCGCCAATATCAGCTCGGGAATCAGCGGCACGAATGCACCCTGGTTCTTGAGTGCAAACACGGGAGGATTGGACGCCCAGAAATAGGTGTCCCAGAGATAAACTCCGGCTTCTCTTTCGGTGGTGATTCGTGACGGCCAGTCGCCAACAGCGCTAGTGCGCTCAAGTGTTATGTTCGGAAAAGCTGACGACCACTCGGCATCGAGAAACTCACCCAATGAACCGATCGGCGGGCAGGCGCAAACCACCGCGCCTTCCCGCTCCGCCGCAGACACGGTCGCTGTCCAGATGTCATTTTCGGACGGCAGCGGCCGCACTTGCACGTTCCTGAAGCGTATCAGTCCGCCGTTACTCTGCAGTCCGACCAGACCGGTGGAAAAGCTGTCATCCACAAAGTCGACGACCAAAACGTCATTTAATTTGATGACAATTCGTGAGCCAATCACGGAGATGTCGAAAGAATTCCAGCGATCACCCGCTTGAATGGCAACGAGTGGCGCGGCGAGATTGATAATGGATCCAGTCGCGTTGTCTGGATTGGAATGCAGGTCATAAATATTCAGTTCGTAGCAGGTCTCGTTGGCGATTTCCTGCGGGTTCTGGCAGCGGAGAAACACGCCGCTATTCGCATCGGGGCTTGGCCAGAATTCAATGTGCATTTCGAAGTCGTCGTAGTGATTTTTTGTGACCAGAAAACTGTGGTCCCCATCGACGGATTCGACATAGTCTTCGACTATTCGCCAGTTCGCATCACCAATCTTGTTGAAGTTATCCAGACTGTCACCCGAGAAAATGGATTCCCAACTGGAGTTAGACGTTGCGAGGGCCTCAATTGAAATTTCCGGCGATTCGTTTTGTTTTTGGCAAGCGGCCAATAGCATTACGAGCGCGCTGATCAGAGTCAATTGCTTCATAACATTTGCCATTATCTTTCGTCGCCTTTCAATTCACGATCAAATTCGACACCGCTCCGCCATACACTGGCGATGTCTCTGGTGGCCATAATGTCGACCGTCGGATCACCCCGGACCAGCAGCAAATCCGCGCGTTTTCCCGGAGCGATCACGCCACGATCAATTGCGTCGAAAGTTGTGGCGACGTTCGAGGTTGCAGCTTTCAGCGCCTCTACCGGACTGAGACCGGCCCGTACCAGCAACTCAAGTTCACGATGCATGCTGATGCCGTGCGATGTGGTACCGGCCGATACGTCGGAACCGGTAAGAATCGTAACGCCGGCGTCGACGAGGCCAGCTGCCGCATCGATAAATCGGTCGATGTCAGCGTAAACCGGGCCGCCGTGTCGGGTGGTCAGTTTCTCGACTGTTTTTTTGGACAGCCATGGCCGCAAGCGCGGGTCCGACACGAGTGTCGATCCTCCGTCGGCGTCAACAAAACCGTCTTGCGTGACCAGCGTCGTCATGACAACCACTCCACGATCAGCCAATTCCTTCGAGAGTTGAAGATCTCGGCCCGAGCCTCGCCAGACATGGCCAAGTACTTCGGCTCCTGCGTTTAGCGCGATACGTGCATCTTCTATCGTTTCGACGTGTACAACAGTCATTCTATTTCGAGAGTGTGCCGCTTCCGTCAATGCGACGACGGTGTCTGCTTTAAGCGTTGGCCAGCCGTCTTTCGCTCTTTCCCCTGCCATGATGATTTTGAGGTAGTCCGATCCTTCAGCAAATCGGGCCTGTACGAAATCGGCAGCTTCTTCTGGCTCGGTAAGTGTCGGAACCGGCCAGCCGTATTGTGTGCCATGACCGCCCGGAACGGTTGCTACCTGCACAGACGAGAAAAATCCGGCCACATCACTCCGGGTCGCAGATTCTTCACGGAGTGTTGCTGCCGTTTTCTCAGCCGTTGCCATATCGAATACGGTTGTAACACCCCAGCGCAGCGTTTCGTGAAGCTGGTCTGCCGATTGCGTGTGGGTATGGGCGTCTATCAGGCCGGGCAACAACGTTTTGTCTTGACCATCAATTCGCCGCAGTTCATTTGAGCCCGCACCGTTGTCTCCGATCGCTTTGATCAGCCCGTCTTCGACAACGACCGATCTGTTCGGTTGCACACTGAACCCGTCAAACAATCGGACATTGCTTACTACGAAACTGTTTCTGTCAAAATCGGACACGTCGTTTCCCGTTCCGAACGATGATCTATTGCACTGCATCGGGTGAGTTGAGGTAGACACCTTTCACATTCAGCTTGAACCATTCGTCATACATATCCATGTCGCTGAACTGTACGAGCTCGACCGTTTCCACGGTTTGTTCAAGCGTAAGACCGCTTTTTTTCGCTGCAGCAACTGCGTCATTCAACGCTTCGAAATATTCCCGAAATTTGGTGACGTCTTCCTTGGTGCCAATTGAGCCAAATCCGGATGCTTTGCCGTAATGCCCGTGCGCGACCAGCAGGGTATCGAAATCCAGAGCCTCGATGGTGCGTAATGCATCGACCCAGTCTGGAAAATAGCTGTTGTGTCCAAGATCCCCGTACGCCACGCGGTCAACCCAGAGGGAGTCAACCGCCAGCACGGTGCGCTCATCCGGGTAATACACAGCAATCAGGTTGTCAGTGTGGCTCTTGCCAATGTAGATAAGCTCTACCGTTTTGCCGCCAAGGCTGATCGAGGCCCGGTCAGAAAACGTCAGATGCGGCGGCAGTGCGGGATTGTCCGGTTCCGCGGCCAATGCAGGCACCACATTCTCATGCGCAATGATAATTGCGTCCTCGAAGAATTCGGCGCCCGGCGCGTGATCGTCGTGATGATGGCTGTAGATTACGTACTTCACCGGAACATCGAATCGGCGATCCAGCTCTGCTTTGATCCAGGCTGCTGTCTTCTGGGTGATCGGGTCCGTGAGGATGATGCCATCAGGCGTTACGAGAAAGGCTGTAAAAGTATTGTTGTCATCCTGTATGTTGAACAGGCCACCCACGATATGCTTGATTTCACGTCGCGACTCCGGGTCGACTTCGACTCGTTTTACGATCGGGATTTCGGCGTAATGCGCCGACAAATCCGCGATATCGATATCTGACAATCCCTGGGTCAGTGGCGTCATCAGGGGATGAGCTCGTGTGCTGTTGCGGTAGCGGTGAAGCTGAAATACCAGGTACTTGTTTTTCTGGCCTGCAAGCACCGGGTAATAGCGATGTTCGCTAAGGCCTTCCTCACCATGGCAGACGTTACAGGTTTCTGCCTTCGCCCGCCCGGCCACCGGGTCCCCTTTGATGTCCGGAAACTCCTCCGCCCACGCGGGTTGCTCTTGTGCATTCGCTGTCGAGTTCAGGAATGCGATAAGCAAAGCAGGAATCAGAATTTTGTTATATGCGTTCATGATCGGTCCTCAATGTGTTTACTGTCACTTAGCACCAATTCATCTCGGTGACCAAAGCCCAGGGAATTGTCAATATAGAAAATGCTCAATGGTCGAAACCTGTAACAACGTACCTTTGCCACTTTGCTGGCCACGACCTCGGACATTTCGTCTGTTGTTCCAAAAAATCGGCCTACATCCGGAAATTTTTGCGTAAATGCGTCTGCGATTTTCGCATGGTCCGCCAAGCGGCCGAGTTGACTGACCTTTCCGGACAACTGCAAGCCCTTGATATCAGCCCAATCGTTGTAGTCCTCGTTGATGGTCGCCGCCGCCCGAGGGTTGATCGCCAAGTCTTCCCCGTGTTGGCTGGATGGGCTACTAATGAAGTAGAGGTCGAACCCAACGTTCAAGTAAAACACGGACGCTGCGTGTACTTGTCCGTTGCGCAATGTTGCTATCGACATTGCGTTGTGACCTTCCAGGTAGCTCTTGATCCTGCCTTCGAGAATATTTTTCTCCACCGCTGTTAGTAGCCGTATTTGGCCCACGTCTGCAGCGCTTTCTTCTGGATGTCTTCCGGGTAAACGCTGTCAAACGAACACCGGCCCGGAATATCTTCGGGATCCCAGTCCGGCGGCCAAGTGCAGTCAAAATACGTCTTCGCGCCCATCAGGTATTTCTGCTCTCGCTTGCTGAGGAACGGAAACAACGCGATCGCACGGCTACGGTCCAACGTCACAATGCCGTTTTTAGGATGGCACTTGGTGAACAGGGCGTGCATCACCTGGCGAACGTCAAATGGATCGACATCATCTTCCACCACGATAATCCAGGGTGTCGCAACGCCCATGCGTGATGACCATATCGCATGTGCAACATCATCCGCTCTGGCCCGCCCGCGCTTTATGGCCACCACGGTCAATAATGTCGCTGCTTCGACCAGGCCGGAGACACCGGTAACGGGCAGGCCCTGAGCACGCAATATCTGCAGAAACTCACCCGGTTTGGTAACCGAGTGGATGACATGGGTGCTACTCGGTGGCAAGCCTTCGCTACCGGTGGTCAAGATTGGGTTGTTCCGATGCGTGATCGCTTTGATTCGGATAACGTATCTCGGCTCCCGCGCGCCGCCCATGTAGCCGAGAAACTCGCCGAATGGCCCTTCCGCTTTCATGTCTCCCGGATGGATCTCCCCTTCAAGCACGATCTCTGAAGTCGCCGGAACCATCAGATCTATAGTTTCGCATTTGACCAGCTTTATCGCTTCACCCCGGATGCCGCCTGCAGTATCCACCTCGGATTGCTGGTGCGGTATCGGAGACCCGGCGATCATGGTGGTGATCGGTTCGGTACCCAATACGACGGCGATCTCCATCGGCTTGCCCTTGTCTTCCCAGGCCTGCCGGTGCTTCATGACGTGGGTATGTGGTCCGCCCTGGATGCCGATGGTATTCTTGTCGTGAACCATGTGCCGATGAATTCCCCAGTTGACCCAATCGCTGTCTGGATCTTTGCTAACAGTGAGATGCCACACGCCAATGAATCGGCCGCCGTCTCCTTCATGAATCATTGGAACGGGGAATTTCCATAGGTCCACGTCGTCGCCGAGCAGGATGTTTTCTTTGCAGGGACCATCCTTCACGATCTCGGGCTTTATGGGTGATTCTCTGCCCTCAATATACTTGTCGATCATGTCTTTCACCGGTGTGTCCGGATCCATACCCATGGCAATGGCCAGTTTTCTGTGATTGCTAAGAGCCTCACCGAACAGAGTGTGGCCCTCTGGGTAGTCTTTGACGGATTCGAAGAACGGTGAGGGCAGACCCTCCTCGTTGGAGCGGCGAATCATTGCGGACGCCTCGAGGTTCCAGTCGATCTCTTCCTTTATGCGAACGACCTCTCCCTCGTCTTCGAGTTTTGAGATGAATTGTCTGATATCGTCGAAAGCCATTGCTTAATCCTTGTTTAAGTTCAATACATTATGTTTGGGAGCCATAGCGCCAGGGCAGGAAATGCAATGATCAGTGCAATGGCAACAACGTCCAGGTACAGAAACGGCAATGCAGCACGATAGATGCTTGCCATGGTGGTATCGGGTGGCGCGACACTTTTCATTACAAACAGAGACAAACCGAAAGGTGGAGACGTTGTGCTCATCTCCATGTTGAGGAGGAATATGACGGCAAACCACAACGGGTCGAAGCCGAGTTCAGTGATCACAGGCAGAAATATTGGTACGGTAATCATCATGATTGGCACCACGCCCATGAACATACCCAGAAAGATCAGCACCAACATTATAGCCAGGACTATCAACATTGGCGGCAGAGGGAGCTCGGCGGTGAACGTGACCAGCCCGGCAGTGGCGCCTGAAAATGCCATTATCTGGCTGAAGACGGTAGCGGCGGCAATGATCGTCAGCATCATGATCGTAATCTTGAATGCGTTGCGAAACGATTTTCTGACCATATCCCAGGTGAGGGAGCGGTAGGCGGCAGCCAGGACAAAAGTACCCAGGCAGCCAGTCGCAGCCGCTTCTGTCGGTGTAGCGATTCCAACGAAAATGACGCCAACAACCAGGAAGACGATGACGCCCAGAGGTAACACGTACTTTATTATCGCCAGCAGTTTTTCCCGGAGAGGCGTTGCAGGTACATCGTAAGGTGGTGCTATTTCAGGCTGCAACCAGCATCGAATAACGATATAGGCTGCGTACAAGCACGCCATCAGGATTCCTGGCAGGATGATTGCGATAAGTAATCGACCTATCGACATCTCGCCGATAGCACCAAACAAGACCGCAAGAGCGCTTGGGGGAATCATGATTGCCAATCCGCCGCTGCCGAGGATCGGTCCCAGGCTCATTGGTTTTTGATAGCCTCGTTTCTCCATTTCCGGTACCAGGGTCGAACCCAGCATGGCGGTACTACCCATGCTGGCGCCAGTCAATGTGGACAGCAGTGTGCCGCCTCCCAGTGCCAGCAGACCCAGCCTTCCAGGCATTCGTCCCAGGAGTTTGTCCAACGCATCTATTAACTTCTGAACCAGGCCGCTGTTGTACATGGCCTCGCCCATGAGAATAAACAGTGGTAAGGGCAAAAGGGAAAATTTAGTGATCGAATCGAACGTTCCTCTTATAACGCCATCCAGTCCATTCAGGCCGCCCCACATGAAAAACGCGAATACCGTATTCATGGAGAAAAATGCGAAGGCAACGGGCATACCGATAAGCATCAGAACAATTAGTCCGCCAATCAATAGCGAAAAGAGCTGCCACCATTCCATTTACCGAAACCTCATCGGGCGAGTCAGACCAGGCCCCGGTCTTTTTTGAGCGCTTCGTCAGTTGCGAGCAAAGCGTGTCGCGATCGCCTCAGGAACTGGACGGCCAGCAGGAAAAAGCCCACAGGCATGACAGCGAAAAGCGGGAAATCGGGAGGGGCCAGCAATGTGGGTCTGTGTTGCCCCCGCTGCAGGTAGTCGAGTGCGACGTCCGCCCCGGACCACGCCAACAGCAGGCAAACCACGGCACACATCAATGAAGTTGTAACGCTTAGTTTTCGTCGCGCTCCAGGCTTTAGCGCATTCACTACAATATCCATTTCAACATGACCGCCTTCCTTAAGTACCCACGCGGTACCAAGGAATGTCATGCAAAAAATAGCGTATTCGCTTAATTCGATTACCCAGACGGTGCCGCGACCCAAGAAATATCGGCTGAATACTTCCCAGCATACGGAAATCAGCATCAGGAAAAGCAAGATCATGCCGGCGTTGGCCAGCAGTTTCAGAACTACGTCGAACCCGTCCCAGAATTTCTTGAAATCATGCACGTCGTCAGCTTACTGAGGTAACAAGGCTTCGTTGACGAGCAATTTCCTGAACTGCGGGCCTCTTTCCGGAGCTTTCTCTATGATGTCCGCCCACGCGGAGTCGTAGGCTTTTATTAGGAAAGCCCGCGCATCTTCGGTACTAAGTTCAATCACTTGCACGCCGCTTTCTCCAATCAGTTTTGTTTGTTCGTTGTTGTAACTGAGGAACCATAGTCCGCCGTCCGGGGATGAGTTCCAAACGTTCGCTTTGTAGTCTTTGATTCTCTGTTGCTGGTCGCCAGACAGCCTGTCCCAGCTATTCGGGTTGACCAGCAGTGTTAATCCGCCGCGATAAAAGCCTGGTTTGATCATGTATTTGGTGACTTCATGCCAGCTTTGAGTTTCCACGAAGCCGGCCGCATTCATCACGAATCCATCGACTACGCCTCTCTCCATCGCCGAATAAATTTCGTGCTGACCCATTAACACGGGTGCCGCGCCGAGCGATTGCACAAATGGCGTAATCGTCGGAAACACCCTGATTTTCTTGCCGATGAAATCGTCCAAAGAATTTACGGGAAAATTCGTGAACATATAAAACGGCACATCGAACGTGAGTTCACCGAGGTAAACGAATCCAATCTCGCGATGCAGTTCTTCATGAGCGTCATAAAACCCGTTTTCCTGCAGCACATCGTACGTCTGGTTGGAGAAAATATTGACATGCGACAGAGGCGAGAGATTTGAGTAAAAGCTGGGTGAAGTCAGGGCCATGTCGATCTGGCCGGTCCTGACCGCTTCGGGCTGTTGAAATGGCCCAATTACCTCGGGCCCTCCCAGGAAATCAATGCGTATCTCGTCCTTGAATTCTTCTGCGAGGGCGTCAGCAAACATCATCAGGTTTCTCGGAATGTGTTTGCCACTGGGCTGGAAAGTGACGACGTCGAATACGACCGGGCCGGCAACGATCTTTGGCTCAGATCGCTCATTCATCGAAAAATACGCGATGGCGGCGAGGCCGCCTAGCAGCAGAACTATTCCGATCTTTCTCATTCTGATTTCCCTATGTGAGTCGAATCCTGGCGATGAACCTGGCTCCGGACAGGGCGAAGCAGCATGCAGATTCAGATCAGCGACCCGCAATGAGTATACTGTATACTGAAGACAGGATTCAATCGGGAATCCGAAAATGATTCGCTCTTGGCGGAAGCGGCGTTTCGGTGTGTGTTAGATTGGCCAGGCAAGGCGGACCTCGCAGAACGTCCTGGTTTCAAAAGGCAGGAGCTTGAACGTTGTGAAAAGATTAATTATCGGAATATCGGGTGCGAGTGGCGTTATTTACGGCATTCGGCTACTGGAGCTGTTGCAGGTGGATCAGGAAATCGAGACCCACCTGATCATGTCCAGTTCGGCAAAACGGACGATTCCGATTGAAACTGACTGGAGCATTGGTGATGTTGAAGCTCTGGCTGACGAGACTCACAGTTACAAGAACATAGCAGCCAGCATCTCCAGCGGCTCCTTTAGTACCGATGGAATGATCGTTGCGCCATGCACGATCAAGACTCTGTCCGGTATTGTTCACTGCTATGCCGACAATTTGCTGATTCGGGCGGCGGACGTAACACTGAAGGAAGGGCGAAAGCTGGTTGTAATGCCGCGGGAAGTACCGCTGCATGCGGGTCATTGCAAACTGCTCTACGAAGCCGCAACGATGGGAATTCAGATCGCGCCGCCAATGCCGGCATTCTATAACCAGCCGAAGACTATTGATGACCTGATTAATCACAGTCTGGGCAGGGTGCTCGATCTGTTCGGTGTGGATACCGGAACTGTCGGTCGTTGGACGGGAACACAAGAGAAAGCTGCCTGGCCGCCCCAGGCCTGAAGTTCTACGCCGAAACGCCTATTTTCGCTCGACAGCCATGTTCTTGATTTTAACTGGCAGGCGCAGGACCTTATGCCACACATCAATAAACGGCATCACGACGTTATCTGAGAATGTACGGAATCGCTGATTCTGCCCATCGCCAAGCCCCAGAACGAGTTCCTTCTGCGGTCCGGCGATTACGAGGGTTCCGAATATCCAGTCCCATATCGCAAACATCGAGCCCATATTTCTGTCCCGGTGCTCAGCCGCATCGCTGTGGTGGATCTGGTGCTGGGCCGGGCTGATAAATATGTGTTCCAGGACATCACCCCAGGAGATCCAGATATGCGAATGCCTCAAATTTGATCCGACATGGTTGAAGACTTTACGCACCGTTGCCGCGAAAAAGACATCCAGCAACGAGAGGTCGTTGCCGACAAAGTATAAAAACGCCCCTGTCACAAAGCTGTAGGTAAATATTCTGCGACAGTGGAAGATGAACGATTCGACGGGATGATTTCGGTAATTGGTAAAAGGCGTTAGCACTCGCGCGGAATGGTGTACTTTGTGAAATGACCACATGACCGGCACTTTGTGAAACAACCAGTGTTGAAAAAAACGAATGAAGTCATCGAAGAAAATCAACGCCAGCGTATAGCTGATTAGGAGACCTGCATGAGTAATGTCGGATGGCGAAGCCGGTCCCAAATTAGCTACCCAAACATTCTGAAAAAATTCCGTGAGGAACGCGAAGTACACCAGGAAGGGTGCGGTCATAAACACATAGAGTATCGCGTTCAAAAAAATAATCTGATAATCGACCACGCTGGATCGGTGTGTCCAGATTCTTTTGGGAAACAGGTAAGCCAGCATGTTGCCGAACGATCGTTCCGGACCCAGTCGACCTTTGCTTTGATAGTAGAAATAGGCGCCAATCGCTATGACGAGCGATGTGAGCAGGGCAGGCACAAAAAGACGCTGCGCGGGATTGATGAAATAGGCCAAGGGCCGCGTGGCACCCGCAATAAATGTGTTCAAAAACTCGGTCATTCCTAACTCCTGGTTCGGGGGCTACTGCACCAAGCTCTGATTAATCTGGCTTTTTCCGAACAAGATGTCTCGCACCTCGTCCGAATGATCCAGCGTTCCGCTTTTTTCCGATAGTATCGCAAGTCCTCGCTGTACCGCCGGTCGTGCATCGATCCGGTCGAGCCATCTCGCCAGATGTTGAAATTCGTCGATATTACCGCCGCCATTTTTGTAGGATTTCATCCAGGTAAAAATCGCAATGTCGGCAATGGAGTATTCTCCGGCAATATAGTCGCCTTGTGCTAAAGCTCCATTGACGACAGCACACAATCGGCGTGACTCGTTCTCATAACGATCGATTGCGTAGGGGATTTTCTCTTCTGCCGCGAGACTAAAGTGGTTCCTTTGTCCGAAGAGCGGACCGATTCCTCCCACCTGGAAGAACAGCCATTGCAATACGTTCATACGACCGTGACTATCCGACGGCAGTAATCTGCCGGTCTTTTCTGCCAGGTAAAAAAGAATGGCGCCCGACTCAAACATCGAGATCGGGTTCCCTTCCGGTCCGTCGCTATCCACAATCGCCGGAATTTTGTTATTCGGACTGATGGCCAGAAACTCGGGATCGAATTGATCCCCTTGCATAATGTTGACCGGGTGAATTTCGTAATCCAGACCCAGTTCTTCCAGCGCAATATGAATTTTGCGGCCATTGGACGTAGACCAACTGTATAACTGGATCAATATCCCACCCGTAAATGATGTGTTGCGTATAGAAATGATGCTATTATACAGTATACATTAACTGTTCAGCTTCGCCTATCCTGCTAGATTAGCGGGTCTGCAGTAGACGACGTTGGCATGATTCACAACGGTCCGCATACCGCAACTCGAGGAGCGAATGGTGCCGCGCAGAGCAGCTTTGTTATGGATCGTGGTTCCTTTTCTGTTGTTGGTTTTGTTGCCCACGCACGCGGCGGATAAACCCAAAATCGCCGTTTTCTCCGGCCCACGTGCAACCATCCAAAGCAGTCCTCCGCTGGTAACGAGCAATAAGGCGCGTTTAAAGTACGGACTCGACGCGCTGCAGGATCCAGATGGTCGCCAGCTGAAATATGATCATTTGGTACCGCAGCGCCTGGCGGCGCCCGTTGAAGTCCTGATCGAGATGCACAGCGCACACCCGCTGGAACAAGACGCGGCCGAGTTGTACGGCCCGCCAGATGGTTACGTCGATGAAGGTGGCGTATTTCATTCGGAACGTTCCAGCTCAAACGACAAGCCCGTTTACAAGGTGGTGTTGGAGCCGGAAGACGGTCTGTTCCTGCTGCCGTACATGGCCAGGCAGGCGGATGGCAGTGCCTGGGATGACGATTGCGCATTTGCGCGAGCGCCGGCACAAAAATGCAGGCAACCGTTTTTTCCCGACGGCGCGCGTGTTTTCGAAGAAATAGACCGCGGCGTTTCCGGGTTAAACGACCAGGGCAGGTCGAGCACGCTGTCATCCCTGGCCGATTATGACTTTTACAGGGCCTTGCCATCCGGTGGCTATACCTTGGGGTTGCCTGCCTCGCGCCGAACAGACACGGGCAGCGGGGATATCGAGCCGGAAGTTCTTGGCGAAGATATGTTTGCCTACAAACCGTTTCACCTGGGCAATTTCGCACGTTTCCATGACCTCGCTCGGGCCAGCAATGCACTGCAGCGCGCGCTTGATTCTGGTCAATACGCCGGTGGAATCTGGTTCGAGGCCAGTCCGTCGGTTGAGGAAACCATCTATTGGCTGAACCTGGTCACTGACACGACTGTGCCGATTGTTGGTGTCGCAGCACAACGATCACACCGATTGCTGTCTGCCGACGGACCAAGGAACATCGTTGACTCCGTGAATTACATCTTGTCGCGAGATTGGGCCGATGAGGATGGCATGGATCGGCTGGGTGCAGTCCTTATTGAGGCAGAAAAAATCACTGCCAGCCGCCAGGTACAGAAATCGGATGCGAGGCCCGGCGGATACATTGCCACCGGAGATCACGGCGGAGTGCTTGGCAGCGTCGGTTCGCCGGGACCGACGGTCATCTACTTTACGCCGATGATGCTGCATACATGGAAATCACAGCTTAACCTGCGAAGGCTGCCGGCCACTGTCACTGGCGTTCTCCGTATCGACGATGAATTGCAACAATCCGTAGTAAATGTAAAAGATAAAGAAGGCCTGATTGTCGGTGAGCATCTCCCGCGTATCCACATCATCAAAATGGCCCACTACTCCCAGCAGACGGCCAGTTCAATCGCCGAGCCCGCCGTGGATGTTCTCGCAATAATGGACGAAATGCTGGAGTCAAGCCCGTTGGCAGGATTTATCGCCGAAGGAGAATCGCCATACGGCAACATGACCACCGAACACACAAGAGCACTCGAGATAGCCGTGTTCAGTGGTATGCCAGTCGTCGCAGTGGGTCGTGGCAATGCGGGCGGCCCAACCGCCGTGCGTCCGTACAACGTCTTCATTGAGGGAAATAACCTGACCGCTTCAAAGGCCAGGATACTGTTGATGGCGTCCATGCTGAAGCTCGGCAGCCTGCCCGTGGCGATGGACCCGGAAAATCCCGGCGATGCAGAGAAGAGGGCGGTTCAAAAAGTGGTCGCCCAATACCAGGAGATATTTGATACCCATTGAGGAAGCATAGAAGAGTGCGACGGGGCTTCTACTTGGGTGGTGGTTGTCCCCTTTTCTTCGCAGAAAGCGGCAGGGGCTGTTACTCCGGTGGTTTATACCCAATCGGCGCACCGGTAATTCTGACGACCAGTTTTCGGGCCATTGGAACCATCAATGCAGCGGTCGGAAATGCAACCGGAAACGACGTCGCCCAAGCTTTCATCCACATGAGCAGGAAGTTTTCAGGAAAGCCAATATTGACCATGGTCAAGAAAAAAGACATGACGAAGCTCATTCCAAAGGAAATGATGAGGCTCATCAACAGGCTGCCGTATTTTGGATGAATCATAATTTTGAGTTTTCGGTGATTGTCAGCGATTCGGTTCAAACGTATATGCAATCAAGTGTATCAAGCATACAGTATACCGAATCAGTAGATTTCAATAGATCAATAAAATAGGAACTTCGAGAGTGCATAACAGTGATTGAGGGGCTGGCTGGCCTATGAAAAGGGCACTGATCTTAGTTTGTCTGGCGTCTGCATGGGTGCCGTTGGCCACCTATGCGCAAGACCAGAAACCGACAGAATCCGAGGATATATTGCTTGTAGCAACGCAGTGGGGTGAGCCTGTCGCTGTTCCGCGTATTGTCGCGCAAGCCGATATAACGGTCGACGGCCATCTTGATGAGCCCGAATGGGCCTCACCGCCGCTGTTCGAAGAATTCGGAGTTATCGAGCCGGATACGCTCGCCACTCCGCGGTACAAGACAGAATTCAGGATGTTCTACACAGACAAGGGCGTTTACGCCTCGTTTGACCTGGAACAACCGGCAGACACCATAATCAAACGCTTCACGGTCAGGGACGCGTTTGAAGTCAGCCGCGACAACGTGCCTTTTACATTGGATACCTCGGGCGAGGGGCGCTACGGCTATTTTATGAACCTGTCGCTCGGGGATGTGCAAATGGACGGCACGGTGCTACCGGAGCGCGAGTACAGCCGTGAGTGGGACGGTGCATGGTACGGTGCGACTCAGATAACCAAACGGGGTTGGTCCGCAGAATTTTTTGTTCCCTGGTCACAAATGGCCATGCCCAAAGTACAGGGTGTTCGACGTATTGGGCTTTATTTGTCGCGCATCGTGGCACATCTTAACGAGCGCTGGAGCTGGCCGATGCTGCCGGAGTCACAGCAAAAATTTATGAGCGATCTTCAACCGATCGAGTTTGACGGGGTCGATCCGCGTCGGCAGTGGAGTCTGTTTCCGTATGTTTCAGTAACCCATGATCGTGTGGTTGAGGAGAATCGCGTTAAGGCAGGTTTCGACGTGTTCTGGCGTCCGTCCAGCAATTTCCAGTTGACCGCTACCGTTAATCCTGATTTCGGCGCGGTTGAAGCCGACGATGTGGTCGTCAATCTGACGGCAGATGAAACCTTTTTTCCCGAAAAGCGACTTTTTTTCCTGGAGGGGCAGGAAATATTCACGACGTCGCCGCGCGCGGAGTCAGAATTTGCCCCCAAGATTACCGTAGTGAATACGCGTCGGATCGGAGCCCGGCCAAGACCGCCCGATCTGCCGCCAGGAAGCTCGTTGCCCATCAGGGAGGCCGTTCGGCCATCAGATTTGCTGGGTGCCGGAAAAGCGACGGGTCAAATCGGTTCATTTCGCTACGGGATACTTACTGCGGTAGAGGATGAAAGTGAGTTTTTAGTGGGCGATGAGACGTTCTTTCAGGACGGACGGGCATTCGGTGCCTTTCGCGTGTTGTACGAGGACAGCATAGGAGCCGCCTACCG
>PVMK01125695.1_pt1 | contig 16260 bp, 16 predicted proteins | sample 1853481 | NCBI WGS metagenome assembly PVMK01 (sample SAMN08533507, study PRJNA380276) | Marine sediment metagenome, whole genome shotgun sequencing project.
AAGTTATACATCATAAAATGTTTAACTACCGCGGAGTTGTTGTTGACATAGACCCGGTATTTAACAGTAGCGAAGAGTGGTATGAAAAGGTAGCACTTTCAAGACCTCGAAAAGATAAACCCTGGTACCACGTTTTAGTGGATGGGGGCGCACATCAAACATACGTTGCTGAAAAAAACCTGGAAACCGATGAATCAGGAAAACCGATCGATCACCCGCTTGTGGGCAAATTTTTTAACGGGATTAAGGACGGGATTTACCTTACGAGGCAAAGAAGCAACTGATCCTATTTATTGCTAGAGAAACCTAAGAGTGATACATTAGTAGTTCTAATGCGTTCCCAATCATAGAACTGCGCATTTCATTAGAAAGAAAAATGAGCTTAATAAAACCTAATTCATCAGTAGGAGATTTAGTACCATACGTACCAGGAAAGCCACTTGAGGAGCTTGAGCGTGAGATCGGGATTAAGGACGCGGTAAAAATCGCTTCAAACGAAAACCCTCTTGGCCCTTCTCCTCTTGCTGAAAAGGCGGTTAAAGAAGCAATTCATTCACTTAACCGCTACCCGGATGGCGACGCCTTTTACCTAAAGGAAAAGCTTTCAGGAAAACTCGGAATAAGTCCTGAGACGCTTATATTCGGAAACGGATCTAACGATGTAATAGATATAGCTGCAAGAACTTTTATGGAGCCTGGGGACGAGGCGATATTCGGAGAGTACGCATTTATTGTCTACCCGATCGTAGTGCAAGCTGTGGGCGCCAAAGGGGTAATCTCGCCAATGCCCAATTACACTCACGACTTAAGGGATATGTACTCAAGGATTACCGAGAAAACAAAGATCATATTCATAGCCAACCCAAATAATCCGACAGGTACTATGATAAAACGCGCTGAATTCGAATGGTTTTTAGAAAAAGTGCCTGAAGATATTTTAGTGCTAATGGATGAGGCATATTTTGAATACGTAGAGGATAAGGATTATCCTAATTCACTTGAGTACCAAAATAGTGGCAAGTCAATTTTGACCGTCAGGACGTTCTCTAAAATCTACGGACTTGCGGGCCTAAGGCTTGGATATGGAATAGCGGCTCAAGAAATTATATCAAATATGCAGCGTGTACGTCAGCCTTTTAACGCAAATTCATTATCTCAGGTAGGCGCTATGGCAGCTCTTGATGACACAGGGCATATTGAGAAAACAAAGAATGTAAACCGTGAGGGGCTTATGTATGTAACGGAGGAGCTTGAGAAATTGGATATCTCTTATGCCCCGTCATATACAAATTTTGTGCTGATAGATGTTGGGGATAATCCGATACCTGTTTACAACTCCCTACTTAAAGAAGGGGTAATTGTGAGACCGGTTATGGGATATGGATTAAAAACGCACTTGAGAGTTACTATAGGGCTACCGGAAGAAAACGAAAAATTTATAAGAGGTATTAAAAAAGTATTGAGTAAATAAAACTATGCAATTTAACAAAATAACAATTATCGGGCTTGGTTTAATCGGCGGCTCGCTTGCCTGGGCTTTAAAGGAAACAGACGAGGTAGAAACCGTAGTCGGAATTGATCTCGATAAAGAATCTGTTGAGTACGCGCTAGGTAAAGGAATTATTGATAAAGGATATTCAGATATTAATGAAGGTGTCCCGGGCGCTGAAATTATTGTTATTTCAACCCATGTCGGAATTATCGCAGATACCGCAAAATCAATATTTCCAGTCGCTACGGAGGGCACAATAATTACAGATGTAGGAAGCGTAAAGTCATCTATAGCAAAAGGGGTAGAAGCAGAACTGCCTGAGAATCTTCATTTTATTGGCGGGCATCCTATAGCCGGAACTGAAAACTCAGGTGTTCACTCTGCTGATTCAACACTATTTAAAGGGAGAAGGTGTATTTTAACTCCAACTCAAAAAACGGATTCACAAGCAAAAAGTAAAGTGAAATCAATGTGGGAGTTAGTTGGAAGCGAAGTACACGAGATGGATTCAGAAACTCACGATCATATCTTTGGCATAGTAAGTCACTTGCCGCATATAGTTGCCTACTCATTAATTAACACAGTACTTAGTGCTGAGGATTCAGAGAAGCTTTTAGAATTTGCGGGGGGGGGGCTTAAGGATTACACAAGAGTAGCGGCAAGCTCGCCAGAGATGTGGGGAGAGATATTTAAGGCCAATAAAAGTCATTTGCTAGACGCAATTTCGATGTTTAAGAACTCGCTCCGGGAAATTGAAGAGGCAATAGAGAGTGAGGATTTTGATACTTTAAAGAAAAAACTTGATAAGGCGGCTAAAGCTAAACGCGGTTTATAAGAAGTTCAGAACTATGCCAAATTATATTCACTATAATATCTTTTCAACAATTACCACGGAGTATCGATAACAGTCTTCCCTGCACCGGAAACGCCCATTAATATAAAAATCATTATTAGGCTTGAGAGGATTTACAAAATTCTTCTTAGATTTTATTAACTACCCTAATTGACAACTACAAGCAGTAATGAACAATGTGACTAAAAGAATTGAAGCAACGGTTAAGTAATAGCGCATTCTTCTGACCTCGGCATATGGGATTATTTTTCAGTATATAGGATTATCTTTCTAAAGCAAATCAAACTATCAATAGAGTAAATATTCAAAAATAAAACAATTTTTCAAAGAAACCCTCTTTCGACTCGACCGGGATATTATGGAATCGGCGTGTGAGAACATTAAACCAATAATTGGTTTCAAAAAACCTTTATTAATAACAAGTTAGACATAATGAATAAGTATAAGAGATCAAATTATTAACGCTGGTTTCACTTCTTCTTAACACATTCTTAACATTGCTAAGGTTTAATTCTACATCATATGATCTTAAAGGAGGCAGTAGAATGTTTAAAGGTGTATTAAAATTCAAAATAATTAAGGGCGGCTTAATTGCTTTAATTGTCACTTTGACTGCAGGTTTTGCTACTGCACTAGAACTGGTCAAGGTTGACGCAAATATTCCTTCATATACAAAATCAAGCGGTGTCTCCGGAAATATTAATAGTGTTGGATCAGATACTATGAACAACCTTATGGCACTTTGGTGTGAAGGATTTGCAAAAGAGTATCCAAATGTAAGGTGTCAGATTGAAGGCAAAGGTTCAAGTACCGCGGCACCTGCATTAATTGAAGGTACGGCTCAATTCGGTCCTATGTCCCGTAAAATGAAAAGCAAAGAAATAGACGAATTTGAAAAGGCATTTGGATATAAACCTACTGCAGTTCCTACATCTATCGACACTTTAGCAGTATTCGTTAATAAAGATAATCCGATTGAGTGCCTGACTATTGAACAGATAGACGCGGTTTTCTCTAGAAACAGAAAATGCGGCGGTGCTGAAGATATCGTAACCTGGGGACAGCTTGGTATTACTGACTCAGCCTGGGCTAACACGCCTATCAGTATGTATGGAAGAAACTCGGCTTCAGGAACCTATGGGTATTTTAAAAAGAAAGCACTTTGCAAAGGTGACTTTAAAGACACTGTAAAAGAACAGCCCGGATCAGCTTCAGTTGTTCAAGGTATCACAGAAGATAAGGCCGGTATCGGATACAGCGGAATCGGGTATATCACTTCGGGCGTCAAAGTTATAGAGCTTACAAAAGAGCCCGGTAAATGCTCAGCTCCTACCATTGAAAATGTTGTAAGCAAATCTTATCCGCTGGGCAGATATCTATACTTATACATTAACAATAAGCCTAATGAAGCGCTTGATCCTCTTCGTATTGAGTTCTTGAAATTTGTTCTTAGCAAAGAAGGCCAGGAAGTTGTAGTAAAAGATGGCTATTTCCCTCTTCCGGCTGATGTGGATGCTGATGTAATGAATACAATAGGAGCTAAATAGATAAAGTATTAAAACAACTTTACGCTCAATCCAAGAACCCTAATTAATGACTGCACAAACAAGACTTAAGAGAAAAGACACCCAACAAACTTCCTACGGATTAAGAAAGAGGAAGCTTGTTGATTTTATAGCTACAAGCGTTGTAACCACAGGCGGGATAGGCATAATTTTGAGCATACTCGCCATCCTTGTGTTTATCGGTATTGAATCAGTGCCACTTTTCCAGGGTGTAAAATCAGAGCTTGTAAGCTCATTTATAATAAAAGAATCTCCGGAACTTTCTTCTTATTCCTTAGACAGTCCTGATAAGACAAGTTTTCCCTTTATTGCTACAGGGGTTGAAGAATATAGAGAAATAGGCTTCATAGTAACCCGAGATGGAATAGTAACCTTTCTCTCACTCAAAGACGGTAAGACAATTAAAAAAGTTCCGTTAACAAAATTGGACGGCAGTAAAATCACCTCCAGTTTTGTCTCTGTAAACAACAAATTATATAGCTTCGGCACTGATGACGGTTTTATACTCCCGGTCAGAACGAATTATAAAATAGACTTTGTAGGAGATAAAAGAGTAATAACTCCAAAAATTATAGAAGGTGATCTATTTAAACTAGGTGATGCGCCGCTAATTAAAATTGCCTACGAAGAGTCTGAAGAAGAAGGCGGATCAGCGGCAGCGGCTTATACATCTGGGGGAGAGCTTTTATTTGTTACGCTTGTTGAACCGGAGGACGATTTTGGCGACAGTGAACCCAGGCATTTAGCTTATAACTTCACCGAAGAGCTTCATGGAAACACGGTTACAGCTATTGAACTAGATCAGTCTCTTGAAAACCTCTTTGTAGGAACAAAAAACGGGAAAATATACCATTGGGATTTAAGCGATAAAGAAAGCCCTGAGTTTCTGCGCGCTATAGATGCTACCGAAAGTCCGGATACCGCAATCACGGCACTCGCATTCTTATTAGGGGACCGCTCTCTATTAGTTGGCGATGAGGCAGGTAATGTCTCAGTTTGGTTTGAAGTGCCTGATAAATCATCCCCAACCGGAGATGTGCTAACTAGGATTCATCAACTTTCACCTTTTGAATTACCCGTGACCAACATCACCGCATCCGCAAGAGATAGAGGGTTAATAGCATCAGATAAGGGCGGAAACATTAATCTTTATCATGCTACATCCGCTCAAAAACTAAAAGAATTAAAAGCAGACGGATCTTCCATAGAAAAACTGACTTTTGCCCCTAAAGCTAACGGAATAGTAGCAATAGACAAAGAAGGAAAAATGTATAACTGGAGTGTAGACAATCCGCACCCTGAAACAAATTTAAAGACGCTCTTTGGAAAAGTTTGGTACGAAGGTTACCAAAAACCTGAGTATGTGTGGCAGTCGACAGGGGGAACTGACGAATTTGAGCCCAAATTGAGCTTAACACCCCTTGCATTCGGAACAATAAAGGGAGCCATATACGCACTATTTTTTGCAATACCCATATCCATTTTCGGCGCAATATGCGTCTCTCAATTCATGCACCCCTCTTTTAGAAATACTATTAAACCAGTCATAGAAACAATGGCGGCGTTGCCAACTGTTGTTTTAGGATTTTTAGCGGGTCTGTGGTTGGCCCCAATTATAGAAAAAATAATCCCGGCTGTTTTTACTGTACCGATAATACTGACGATATTTACTCTCATAAGTGTGTTTATATGGCACTACGTTCCAAGGAGAATAAAGGGCAGATTTAAAATTGGATCTGAGCTCTTTTTACTCTTGCCGGTCATCATTTTAGGCATTCTAGTTTCGCTTTGGCTAAATCAACCGATTGAAAGCGCTATGTTTGGAGGAGATTACAAAGAATGGTTTTATACCGTGCTTGGTCTGCAGTATGATCAGAGAAACTCCTTAATCGTAGGTTTTGTAATGGGCTTTGCGGTTATTCCTATTATCTTCACAATATCAGAAGACGCTTTATCAAGCGTGCCTAAACACCTGACAGCGGGATCTCTGGCACTGGGTGCAAACCGCTGGCAGACCGCAATGAGAGTAGTACTTCCGACAGCGAGCCCCGGGAATATCCTCTGCGGTCATGATAGGACTTGGAAGAGCAATAGGGGAGACAATGATTGTACTTATGGCCACAGGTAACACCCCCATTCTAGACTGGAGCATCTTTAACGGCTTTAGAGCATTATCTGCAAATATAGCAGTAGAAATACCAGAAGCCCCCGAGGGCGGTACGCTTTACAGAGTACTTTTCCTCTCGGCACTACTGCTGTTCTTCTTCACATTTTTTATCAATACCATTGCGGAAATAGTTAGACACAGACTCAGAAAAAAATATGGACAATTATAAATGAATAAATTCTGGAAAAGCGGGGACCTTTTTGTATGGCTAACCGGTGCAGCCCTGATGTTCAGCCTTCTAATGATTGCTGGCTTGATGTATCTAATACTGGCTAAAGGGCTTGGATTTTTCTGGCCGAGCGATGTAGCTGAACTCGATCTACAAAATGGAAGTAAATTGATGGGTGAAATTATCGCCCAAGAGAAAGTGCCGTCCAAAGGAGAAGGAATTCCCGATGAATACAGAACGCAGCTTAAAATAGGAAATAGAGATCTATACGGTCTTGACTTCAGATGGGTAAATGACGAAGAGATAGAAAGCATAAGCTATCCCAAATATGCTGTTGTGCTTGAAAGGCAGGAATGGGGAAATATGTACGGTTTTATTAAGGAAATTACTGAGAACCGACAAGTAATTTCTCAGGGCAATGAAGCATCATGGCCGGTTCTTGAATCTCTCATGCCTGTATATGCGAAGATTGAAGCGGAGATAAAAGCTATAGAGAAGGGAGATATTGGTGGAATCAACCGCCAAATTGAAAGTTACAGGTTGAAAATCCGGGGGCTTGAGCTCAAGGGTGGAGATAACCAGGCTCAAATTGCGGAATATGAATCTAAGATAAAAGAAGAAGAGGAAAAATACAAAGTTGAAGAAAAAAAATTATCTGTCCTCTATAAAGAATTTAATAAGGACAAGATAGTTATGGTCTCCGTAGACGGAAGAGAAAAAGAGATGTCCATTGGTAATATAGTCAGGGCTTTTAGGCCCAATTCAATGAACTGGTTTCAGAAAGCCTCTCTCTATACATCAAGAGCATGGGGGTTTGTATCAGAATATCCAAGGGAAGCGAACACAGAAGGCGGAGTGTTCCCGGCAATATTCGGAACCGTACTTATGGTTATACTTATGAGTATTGTAGTTCTTCCTTTTGGAGTGCTTGCCGCTTTATATCTGAGCGAATATGCGAAACAGGGAACTCTAGTAAGATTCATAAGGATTTGCGTTAATAATCTAGCAGGTGTTCCCTCTATTGTATTTGGTGTATTTGCAGTAGGTTTCTTTATATATGGTCTAGGGCACACAATCGATAGCTTTTTCTACCAAGAAGCTCTTCCTAACCCGACATTTGGAACGGGGGGTATTCTGTGGGCATCACTTACACTGGCACTTCTTACCGTTCCGGTTGTAATCGTAGCAACCGAAGAAGGTCTGGCCGCCGTACCTAGTGAGATCAGACACGGCTCCCTTGCACTAGGAGCAACGAAATTTGAAACAACCTGGAAAATTGTAATTCCAAGCGCTATGCCGGCAATACTGACAGGGTTAATATTAGCTATAGCGAGGGCAACAGGAGAGGTTGCTCCCCTTATGATTACCGGGGTTGTAAAACTGGCCCCTCAACTCCCTGTAGACGGCTATTTTCCATATGTTCATCTGGAAAGAAAATTCATGCACCTGGGATTCCATATTTATGACGTCGGGTTCCAGTCACCAAATGTTGAAGCTGCAAAGCCCATGGTTTTCACAACAGCACTGCTCTTAATATTAATTGTTATTGCATTAAATTTGACAGCGATAGTTATTAGAAACCGCCTTAAGAAGAAATACACTACCTCGGCTGTTTAATAGATGTTATCATTTTTATGATTCCATAAGGGAATCATTTAGGAGGTTAGAATAAATTGGTTGCCGAAAATGTAGAGCATATAACGAAAAATGGAATAGAGAACAAGACAGATACAAATATTATGGACGAACACAAGGCTACTATACAAAAGTTTAAAGTTCCAGACCCTATCGTTAAAGTAAATGGCGTGAATCTCTATTACGGAACTAACCAAGCTTTAAAGAATATCTGTATAGATATTTCTAAGAATAAAACCACTGCATTTATAGGACCTTCAGGCTGTGGTAAATCTACATTGCTCCGATGCTTTAATCGATTAAATGATTTGGTTGACTCCGCAAGAGTAGAAGGTGAGATTTTGATAGATGGGGATGATATTTATGATCCTAGCGTAGATATTACAGAACTCAGGAAAAGGGTCGGCATGGTTTTCCAAAAATCAAACCCCTTTCCTAAATCAATCTATGAAAACGTTGCATACGGAGCAAGAATATCAGGTGAGAAGAGGAAGTCGGCCTTAGATGAGATTGTAGAGGAAAGCTTAAAGGGAGCAGCTCTCTGGGATGAGGTTCGCGATAGACTAAATGAAAGTGCGCTTGGACTGTCAGGCGGTCAAATGCAGAGACTATGTATAGCAAGAGCTATAGCGGTCGAACCTGAAGTCCTCCTAATGGACGAACCGTGTTCTGCACTTGATCCTATAGCAACAGGAAAAATTGAAGATCTCATTACGGAACTCAAGGAAGATTATACAATTGTAATTGTGACTCATAACATGCAGCAGGCTTCAAGAGTGTCAGACTATACAGCATTCATGTATCTCGGAGAGATTGTTGAATACGACATAACTGAAACCATATTCCTCAATCCTAAAAATAAACAAACTGAAGATTACGTATCCGGGAAATTTGGATAAAGGTTATGTCTGATAAAGAAAAGAGAAGAGTGCTGTTTCTTTGTACCCATAATTCCGCAAGGTCTCAAATGGCCGAGGGGATATTGAGAAATCTTTATGGCGATAAGTTCGAAGTGTTTAGCGCAGGTACTGAACCCTCTAGGGTTAATCCATACGCAATCAGAACTATGCAAGAAATTGGTATTGATATATCTGAGAACACCTCGAAAAGTATAGAAGGTTTCCAGGAAATGAACATCGACTATGTAGTGACCGTTTGCGATCATGCTAAAGAATCCTGCCCTACTTTCCCCGGAGCCAAGCACAACATACATAAAGGATTCATAGACCCTTCAAAGTTCGGGGGCAAAGATAAGGAGATACTCCTTGGCTTTATACAAATTAGAGATGAAATAAGAAGCTGGATACAAAAAGAATTTGAAAATAAATAACCGTTTTTTATAAGTCAATAATGACCATCATTTAGGAGAAATAATATGATTAGGTTAGAAGAGGAAATAAACAAGTTAAAAAAAATGCTCTTTGAAATGGCATCTTCCGCAGAGGAAATGATTGCAAAGAGTATCAAGGCACTTCAAGAGAATAATATGATTCTCGCTGAAGAAATAATAAAAAGTGACGATAAAGTTAATGAGATGGAAATTGAAATTGATAACCAATGTATAAGGATTCTAGCGCTATTTCATCCCGAGGCTGAGGATTTAAGAACAGTTACTATGATAATGAAAATAAATAACGATTTGGAAAGAATTGGGGACCACGCTGTGAACATTGCTGAGAAGGTAATATATTTGGCGGATAAGCCGCCTGTAAAACCCCTTATAGACATCCCAAAAATGGCCGAGAAGGCAATTGAGATGCTTCAGGAAAGTTTGGATTCTTTTGTGAACAAGGATGCCGAACTTGCAATACAAGTATGTAAAAAAGATGACGAAGTTGATGCACTTGAACCTCAGATAGTACGAGAACTTATTACTTATATGATATCAGACCCTCAAACAATTGACCGGGCTCTTACACTAATTTTTATTGCTAGAGCACTTGAAAGGGTTGCCGATCTAGCAACAAATATAGCGGAAGATACATACTACATAGCTAGTGGAAAAATCCTAAAACACCACTCATTACGTGAGAATAAGTAAATAGATATTAATCATCTGCCATAAATGAACCGGCGTTCCTTTACAATTGTGATTAACTATTGGCCATGTTGTTATTCTATAAGACCTAGTTGAACTGCAATCAGGCCTCTCTTTGTTCCATAAACTTAAATTGTTATATGAAGGCGCTTGAAAACATAGTGCAGACGGATAAACTCTTGCCTTTGGGATTAAAAGAAAATATGCAATTAAAAGAACTCTATCAATCTGGAAAAGAATATCTCGACCGCAATTCAATCGAGACCCCGTCACTAGAAGCGTATCTGTTGCTGTCAGAGACGGCTGTTATAGATAATATGTCTGAAATTTATGCTTTTCCTGAAAAAGAAATTGATCAAAATACTGTAAGCGAGTTTCCAAGACACTTATTAATAGAAGAATCAAGAGAGAACCCTTAGCTTATATTGCGGGTGAAAAGGAGTTTTATTCAAGACCCTTTAAAGTAAACCCAAGTGTGCTAATTCCAAGACCTGAAACTGAGATATTGGTTGAAGAAACTCTAGGCTTAGCAAAACTTCTAAGCACTCCTTTAATTCTCGATATCGGCACCGGCAGCGGATGCATTGCTATAACACTTGCTTGTGAATATAAAAACGCCAGGGTACTGGCAGCGGATATCTCTCTGGAAGCACTGTCTATTGCGAAAGAAAATACCACTAGGCACCAAGTAAGCCATAGAATCTGTTTAGTTAGAGGGGATTTATTAAGCTCATTTAAATACAATACATTCGATATTATAGTATCTAATCCGCCTTATATATCGGGGGTGGAATTTGATCAATTGGAACCCGACGTAAAAGAATTTGAACCTAGATCCTCTCTCCTGGGGGGAGAAGACGGCTTATACTTCATAAGAAAAATAATCTCAGATTCCACAAGAACTCTAAAAGACGGTGGATGGTGCTTGCTTGAAATAGGTTTGGGGCAGAAAGAAAGCGTAAAAACTTTATTTGAAGAGTACGGTTATACTGAAATTTCATCAACGAATGATTTAAACGGAATAGAGAGAGTAATAAAAGCTAAATGGAAAAAATAATAATAGAAGGCGGCAGGAGACTTGAAGGGGAAGTCATGGTAAGCGGTGCCAAGAACGCTGTTTTGCCATTGATGGCCGCCTGCATATTAACAGAGGGTAAAAATACAATTACCAATGTCCCTGATCTGGCAGATGTAAGAACCATGGTAAAACTGCTTGAGATTCTGGGAGCAGAGATAGAGTTTGAAAACGGCGTTCTCAGGATTGATGCAACAAACTTAGATACATGGGAAGCACCTTACGATCTTGTTAAGACGATGCGGGCGTCAGTTTTAGTACTTGGACCGCTGACGGCCAGATTCGGCAGGTCGAGGGTTTCATTGCCCGGAGGATGCGCAATAGGGGAAAGGCCGATTGATCAGCATCTTAAGGGACTTTCGATTCTAGGTGCCAAAATTGAAATTGAAGAAGGTTACGTAGAAACAATTGCTGAAAAACTCACAGGTGGAGTAATTCCGTTTGATGTTTCAACCGTAACCGGAACAGAAAACTTAATTCTATCCTCCGTACTTGCTGAGGGAGAAACTGTAATACTAAATGCGGCGTGCGAGCCCGAGGTTAGGGACCTGGCAAATTTTCTTATAGAAATGGGAGCCGATATTAAAGGTGCAGGCACTGACATAATAACCATTAAAGGGGTCAAGAAACTGACCCCAATAAAAGAATATGAGGTTATGCCCGATAGGATCGAGGCCGGGACATTTTTGATTGCCTCTGTATTAACCAAGGGCGATATACTGGTAAAAAATTGCAGATTTGAAAATATGGGAGCACTAATCGGAAAGTTAATAGAGACTGGTGCAGAGGTGTCCCGTGAAAATGGTGGAATAAGGATCAAGGGTAATGGAGAGATAAAAAGCGTTGATTTTACAACCCTGCCGTATCCCGGTTTTCCGACTGATATGCAAGCCCAAATGATGACTCTGATGAGTGTAGCTGAAGGACTTAGCATTATTACAGAAACTATATTCCCCCAAAGATTTTTACATGCCGGGGAACTTAGAAGAATGGGGGCCGATATCAAGCTTGTTGGGAACAGCGCTGTTGTCCGGGGAGTGCCTAGTCTAAGCGGAGCCCCGACTATGGCAAGCGACCTTAGAGCCAGTGCATCACTAGTTTTAGCTGGGCTCGCAGGTAAAGGTGAAACCCAGGTTTCTCGGCTATATCATTTGGACAGGGGATATGAAAAACTGGACAGGAAGCTGGAAAATCTAGGAGCGAGAATTTGGAGGGAGAAGGAATGATTACAATTGCTATTGCACGGGGCAGATTATTAGATGAAGCGGGGGCTCTTTTAATTAAGGCCGGATATGCTGTGAACAATATTTTAAAGGATTCAAGAAAACTTATTTTTGAATATCCTAAGCTAAACCTGAAATTCCTTATCATACGTCCTACCGATATTCCTTCTTACGTGGAATACGGGGCTGCAGACTGCGGTATTGTGGGGAAAGATACACTAATAGAAGAAAAACATGATTTATACGAACCGCTGGATCTGAGAATAGGTAAATGCAAATTAGTAGTAGCCGCCCCAAAGGGTTTTGACTTCTCATCAAACAAATCGCTCAGAGTTGCAACAAAATATCCCAAGACGTCATACGAACATTTTACCAAGCTGGGCGTAGGGGCTGAAATAATTAAACTCTATGGATCTGTAGAACTTGCGCCCCTAGTTGGGCTTTCAGACGTTATAGTGGATTTATCCGCTTCTGGAGAAACCTTAAGGAAGAATAACCTTGTTGAATTCGAAACCATCACTGACATTACGGCAAGACTCGTAGTAAACAGGGTCAGTATGAAGGTAAAATCTAAAGAAATCAAAGAACTCATTAAAAGGCTCAAAAAGGTTAGAAAAAAATAGCTTTAGAATACAGTAATAACTTGCTGTATCACGATTTGGTAAAAAGAAAAACCGGCAATACTTCACATCTTTTATGTATTTCACCTTAATTAGTCCGAATAATTAAAGAAATTCCGATAAAGAGCCAAGTATTCTTTGAAAATAAGACAAGTATTTGCTAAACTTAGTTCTAATCAATAAATAAGCCGCTCTATTTGGTTCTTCTAAATCTAAATTCTTTCACCGGTCGTATATAAACTAAAGCTACCGGAGGTTAAGATGGCAACTAATACAAAAGCTTCAGAAAACAACAATAACGACAAGACACTTTCACAAGAGTCACTAACCCAATTTTACAAAACAGTAAGAGAATTTTCGCACACTCTTGCAGAGCCGCTTCAGATAGAAGATTATGTCATTCAGTCTATGCCTGACGTAAGCCCGACCAAATGGCACCTTGCACATACAAGCTGGTTTTTTGAAACTTTTGTACTGTCAAAAGCGATCCCGGAATATAAGTCCCCAAATCCTCAGTACGCATATCTTTTTAACTCCTACTATGTCCAGGCGGGGGAAAGGCACTTGCGTCCTAAAAGGGGCTTAATATCAAGACCGACCGTGGAAGAAACTTATCACTACCGTAACCACGTCGATGAAAGCATGCTGCAATTTATGGAAAATGCCAACAAAAAAGAATGGAATGAACTCTCATCAGTAATAGAAATAGGGATTCATCACGAACAGCAGCATCAAGAATTAATAGTTACTGATATCAAACATGTATTATCTGAGAACCCACTGAATCCGGAGTATATTAACAAACAAAATAAAGGGCGGAGTTCCCACAAACCAGAAGATATAGTTTGGGTGTCTTTTGAAGAGGGGGTTTCGATTATAGGACATGAAGATGGGGAATTTGGCTACGACAATGAATATCCTTCACACAAAGTCTATTTAAACTCCTATAAGCTAGGCTCCCGCTTGGTAACAAACGCTGAATATCTGGAATTTATAAAGGACGGGGGCTACGAAACACCTGAGGTATGGCTTTCAGAGGGCTGGGCCGCAGTGGAGACAAATAATTGGAAAGCGCCTCTATATTGGCAGCAAAGCAGTGATGAATGGACGCAGTTTACTCTTGCAGGACTCCGCAAAGTCGAGCCTGATGAACCACTTACGCATGTATCCTATTTTGAAGCCGACGCATATGCTAGATGGGCGGGTTCAAGACTTCCAACCGAGGCTGAATGGGAAGTTGCTGCAGCAAGTGTTCCGATAGAGGGCAATTTTGTTGACAACATGAATTTTCATCCCGCACCTTTGAAAAAATCTAATGGACAACCTCTTAAACAAATGTTCGGAGATGTCTGGGAATGGACACAAAGCGCATACTCTTCTTATCCTGGCTTCAAAACACTTCCCGGAGCTCTTGGTGAATACAATGGCAAATTTATGTGCAATCAAATGGTTCTTAGGGGCGGATCATGCGCAACATCAAAATCACATATCCGAAAAACATATAGAAACTTTTTCCCTACAGATGCTAGATGGCAGTTTATGGGAATAAGGCTCGCTAAAGACGGAGGGTTAACATATAGAGCATTCGATTATACAAAATTCTAATGAATAGAAACCTGAGTAGATTAAAAAAATTTGAGCCCGAAAAAGAGGGCCTTTTAGAAGAAATTCTTAAAGGTTTTAACAAACCTCAGAAAGAACTTCCAAGCAAACTCTTTTATGATGAAAGAGGCTCTGCCCTTTTTGATGAGATATCTGAACTGGACGAATACTATCTCACAAGAACTGAAACCTCGATCATGTTAGACAATATCGAGAATATTTGCTCTGTGCTCGGAAAAAACTGTCTATTGATAGAACTCGGGAGCGGGAGCAGCAGGAAAATCAGGCTTTTACTCTCCGGCCTGCAGGACCCGGCAGGATATGTACCGATCGATATATCAGAAGAATATCTAATCACATCAGTGAATACCCTTGCAGGTGATTATCCAAGCCTAAGAATATTTCCTGTTTACGCTGATTATACTCAGCCATTTAGCCTTCCTATATTTGAGTTCACACACTCTAAAAAAGTAGTCTATTACCCGGGTTCAACAATCGGAAACTTTAACTCGGCCTACGCCTCTGGGTTCTTAACCAGGATTGCGAATCTTATAGGAAAGGGAAACGGACTATTAATTGGTATTGACCTTAAAAAAGATAAGAAGATTTTAGAAGATGCTTATAACGATCAAAAAGGAGTTACCGCTGAATTTAATTTAAACATACTTCAAAGACTAAACCGTGAACTTGGAACTGACTTTAATATAGATGAGTGGAAACACCTCGCATTTTACAATAGCGATGAAGGGAGAATCGAAATGCACCTCCGAAGTCTTAAAGACCAGAATGTGCAAGTAAACGGATCCCTTACCACCTTTGCAAAGAACGAGACTATACTGACTGAATACTCTTACAAATATAGCGTGGAAGATTTTAAGGACCTTATCTCTGACTCGTACAATTTAGAGAAAGTTTGGACGGATAAAGAAAATAAATTCGGCATCCTATATTTCACAGTCGTATAATTATAATGAATAGAAAACGAATCGAACCCGGCCCGGGTCAGGAATCAGTTTGGGATTATCCAAGACCCCCTATAGTAGAAGATACAGAGAAACATATAGAAGTCTTTTTTAATGACTTATTAATAGCGGACTCTACAGATGCAAAAAGAGTCCTTGAAACATCCAGCCCCCCAGTCTATTACATTCCCACTGAGGATATAGAAATGAAATATTTCTTAAAAACTGACAAACACACACTTTGCGAATGGAAAGGGGTGGCTTCCTACTACACAATAAAGGTTCATGATAAAGCAGCTCTAAATGCTGCATGGTATTATCCCAAGCCTACCCCCTCCTATGAATCTATTAAAAATTATATAGCTATTTACCCTCAGAGAATGGACGCCTGCTTTGTAGACGGGGAAGTAGCTCAGTCTCAAGCTGGTGTGTTCTACGGGGGCTGGATTACTAGCAATATCGTAGGACCAATTAAAGGGGAGCCGGGTACAGAGGACTGGTAGTATTAAGGCAACACTGGAAACTATATTTCTGTTATACTAACCTTCTATAAGCATCTTATAGTAAAAACTAATACTAGGTGAAGAAAAATCAAAGAAAAATCCCCATACCCTAAGCAAGATATACAGAACTTTGATCTGGTAAACACTCTAAGATATCTGTACAAGAAATTCAACGAATGTTATGAAGCTTCATACAAGGGGAGTAATTATGAGGAGAGAGACGAGTACCGTCAGGTAATTAAATCTACTAAAGAACTTACATTAAAATCAGAGAGTAATAAGCCTGAAACAAATGCTCTTATTGCCTACATGCTTCTTCGAGCGTCCAGACTTAGAGCCATAATCAACAACGTTGC
>PVMK01125360.1_pt1 | contig 16257 bp, 10 predicted proteins | sample 1853481 | NCBI WGS metagenome assembly PVMK01 (sample SAMN08533507, study PRJNA380276) | Marine sediment metagenome, whole genome shotgun sequencing project.
AAAGGTTCTTATTCAAAGAGACGAACTACAAAAAGCGCTTCAGGGAGAGCTCGACATCCTTATCCTGAAGGGAATGGTTCCTGGGCATTGTAGGGCGTGCCCTATATAGGAGTCGGAAAAGGGGGGTTAGAAGATGGAAGGACACGTAATTAAACGAGGTAAAAATTATTCCATTGTGTATGATATTGGTCGTGACCCAGTGACCGGGAAGCGTAAGCAGAAATGGGAAACGGTTAAGGGGACAAAGAAAGATGCTGATAGAGTTCTGCGGGAGAGGCTCCGTAGTATCGATATGGGAACCTATGTTAAACCTACTAAGATTACGGTAGGCGAGTATCTGAAGCAGTGGATAGAGAACTACCAATCTAATCTTGCCCCACGAAGTTTCGATCGGTACAGTGGTATTATTAGGCGACAGCTTATACCAGATCCGAGTATTGGAGGCAAACTGCTAACACAATTAAGGCCAGAGAATATTCAAAAACATTATACCGCCAAACTAAAAGAGGGGCTTAGTGCCAATACCGTTAGATATCACCATGCCGTGCTTCATGTCGCCTTAGAAACGGCACTCAAATGGGGGCTACTTTTCAGGAATCCTGCCGATGCTGTCACACCGCCTCGGAAGCATCGCACAGAGATGCAGACATGGGATGAAGATGAAATTCTCTACTACTTAGAGTCTGTTAAAGGCACGCACTATTATGCCCTATTTCACTTGGCACTTTTTACCGCCATGAGACGGTCTGAGCTTCTAGCATTACGTTGGTGCGATGTGGACTTGCTCCTATGCCAGGTTCATGTGAGCCGGGGTCTACACCAGTTAGAGGATGGTAGCTACATATTCACAGAACCTAAGACTGCTAAGAGTCGGCGTTCCGTCGCCCTACCACCTCCAACTATCCGAGTTCTTGAGGAGCACCGTGAGCTAAAGAGGCTTGAACGAGCCCTGATGGGAATAAAGTTAACCGACAATGAGCTGGTATTCAGCAAGCCTGATGGCGAGAATTTGCGACCCAATACTGTCACAAACGCATGGAAGAGGCTTGTGGAACGTGCAGGTCTCAAGCCAATACGTCTCCACGATGCTAGGCATACCCATGCTACCATCCTGTTTAAGGAGAACATACATCCAAAGATTGTTCAAGAAAGGTTGGGGCATTCTAGCATCCAGATAACCCTTGATACCTACAGCCACGTAGCTCCTGGACTTCAAGAGGCGGCAGCAGACCGCTTTGGTGAGCTGTTTGACCGTAACCCTGAAAACGAGGTTACTACAAAGTTTGGTTAGCAAATGGTTAGCAAAACCCCAAAAAGAAACCGCCATTCGAGCTATTTTAGCTACGAATAAGGCGGTAATAATGGCCTTGGTAGCGCATACGGGATTCGAACCCGTGATCTCCTCCTTGAGAGGGAGGTGTCCTAAACCGCTAGACGAATGCGCCAGTATGTGAACGTTTGTCTTTGGAACCGAGGGGCGGCACTTCCTAACTGAGATACTAGCATAACCAAAGTACTCAGTCAACTCTTAACAAGACTGCTGGAATAATCTCAATCAATCCCCTATCTCCCCCAATCTTGGGGGGCTTATTAAAGCTGGGGGACACCCCCAGACCCCCGGCAGGAAGTTTCCTGCACCTCTTTTGCAGCGGTCTCTGATTGACAGGAATAGGCGATTTCGTGTACGCTTATTGCTCTCGGAGGTAACGGCAACACATATGGAATCGAATAAAGAAGACGATATCCCACCCTATAGCCCTGATAGCTCCGGGTCTAACCTGCGTGACCTAAATGACAAGGTAAAAAAGCCCTATAGTGAGCTTCTGGCCTTGAGCCGGGTATCAGCTGCTGTCAGTGGGTTATGGGATTTAGATGCTGTCCTTAATGTTGCTCTGGACACTGTACTTGAGGTTATGAATGGAACAATTGGACAGATACTGCTTGTAGATGAACAGACACAATCGCTCTTCCTGAAGGTTCACCGTGGTCTACCCGAGAAGTATGCTCCTGATATGCGCCTCAAAATAGGCGAGGGTATTGGGGGCAGGGTGGTTCAGACCGGAAGGGCAGTGCTAGTCGAGGACCTCTCCAAAGACTCCCGTGCTGTCTGGCGCGATCTAATCAAGGCAGAAGGTCTTAAGGCATTTATAAGTGTCCCTCTCCGCGCCAAAGACACTGTGCTGGGTGTCTTGAATGTTGCCAGTCGTCTGCCGCATCACTTTACCCAGGACGATATGCATCTATTACACGCAATTGGAGATCAGGTGGGTGTTGCAATTGAGCAAGCTGAGCTATACAACCGGTTGAGAAAGGAGCGGGAGAACTACCGACAGCTTGCCCGTTACATGTTGATAGCCCAGGAAGCAGAGCGGGGCAGGGTTGCCCGAGAACTGCATGATGAAACCAGCCAATCACTTACCGGTCTTTCACTTAACATGCAAGCACTCCTGAGTATAGCTAAAGCCTCCAACTTTGGCGATGACGCATTCAAGGCCAAGCTTGAACAGGCCCATAATATCACTTTTCAGCTAAATTCGGAGATAAACAAAATAATGAAATCTCTCAGGCCAACAGCTTTGGATAGCCTCGGACTGGGCCCCGCCGTCCGCCAGTACGCAGAGAGTCGCCTTCAGTCAGCAGGGATCAAAGTACTAATAAAGCAGGAAGGCATGGAGGAACGCTTGCCTACCGAAGTTGAATTTGGGCTTTACCGCATCGCTCAGGGATCCATTTCTAACATAGCTTGGCACTCTCAGGCCAAGAATGCGGTGATTAATATAGGGTGCACTTCAGACGAGCTCATAATGCAAATCGAGGATGATGGTAAGGGATTCAATGCGTCACAGCCAATTGAGGTGGATGAAAGTGGTCGCGGGCGAGGACTATTCAGTATGAAGGAAAGGGCGAGTCTCCTCGGTGGTACTTGCGATATTCAGTCACAACCAGGGAAGGGTACTAAGATTATAGTGAAGGTGCCCGTGTATTGGGATGGAACGGATGCAAAAGATCAAGATACTGATAGTGGATGATCACGCCATTGTTAGAGATGGCATTTGCAGCCTACTGGCTTTTGCTGGAGACATGGAGGTAGTAGGTGAGGCAGTCAATGGAAGGGATGGGCTGGACAAGGTAGGACAATTACTGCCAGATATTGTACTGATGGATATGGCCATGCCCGTTATGGGTGGTTTGGAAGCCATACGCCGTATGCGAAAGGAATTCCCGGAGCTAAAGATTCTGATGCTCACCCAGTATGATGACAAAGACCACGTTTTTCCAGTCATCCACGCTGGAGCCAATGGATTCATTAGTAAGACTGCAGCATCGTCAGAGCTTATTTCCGGACTCAGAGCTGTATTTGCCGGAGACTCTTACCTATCTCCTTCTATAGCTAAAATGTTCGTGGAAGACTATCAGCGGGTATCACTAATAGAGGATAAAAAAGATTGCTATGAGCTACTTACCGATAGAGAAAGAGAAATACTTAAACTAGTTGTTGAAGGGTATAAGACCAAACAGATAGCTGAGATGTTGACTATTGCTCCTAAAACGGTTGAGGGACACAAGACCGGTCTAATGAACAAATTGGGCATTCACAATACGATAGATCTGGTAAAGTATGCTTTGCGGCGAGGAATCATAAGTATGTAACTATAGAGACTGTTAAATAATCTCGATCAACCCTCTAATCCCCCAATCTCGGGGGACTTTTTTTGGCCGGAGGACACCCCTCAGACCACCGGCAGGAAGTATCTTGCGCCTCTTTCTCAGCGATCTCCCATAAATGAAGCGAAACGATTCATGTACTTTCCTCAGTGGAGCCATGAAATGGGGGGCGAACCTTCGTGATCGCTCCCTGCTTTTTTCTTTGGCTAATTAGGGGGTAATTTCCAGCGATTCGAGGGGCAATTCTTCCATATCTAGGGGTAAATCCCTATTCACGTGTGGAGGCGGTTAATTTATTATTAAACAATCATGTTGACATTGCGAGGGTAGTTATGGAAGAGAAGCGAGAGGAAAAGAGGGAAATCTTAATCGTGGATGATGAACCTGATTTTGCTTCAGCTTTGCAGTCTGCATTGCAGAGTGAGGTATGTGAGGTTGCTATCGCTGCCAGCAAGGCAGAAGCACAGCAAGCCGTTAAAACGATAAACCCTGATCTGGTAATTCTGGGTACACTGAGCCCCCGTGGCGATGCTTTTTGCTGCACCAATGGTTGAGAGAGAACCCCAAGACAAAGGATTTGCCTATCATAGTCATGGATGCACCCCCGGAGAAACAGCTCGTCAAAGGGTGGAGGAGAGACGAGGCGGCGTTGATGGACGCTGAGGACTACGTATCCAAGCCAATTGAGCCGGGCGCGCTGGCCACCAGAGCCCAGACGATTCTGGCCAAGGCAACCAAACGCATAAGAGTTCTCATAGTGGATGATCACTCGGTAGTTAGGGATGGCATAAAATCTGTACTGGAACTACAAACTGACATCGAGGTGATAGGTCAAGCAGAGAACGGTAAAGAATCACTGGAAAAAGTAGCTGAGCTCTCACCGGATATTGTGATAATGGACATAATGATGCCTGAAATGAACGGGCTAGAAGCCACAAAGCAGATATATAAGAAATACCCCAAAACAAGAGTGGTAATGTTATCTCAGTACGATGACGAGGAAAATATCCTTGCTGCTGAGCAGTTAGGAGCTTATGGATTCGTCCCTAAGCGAGCTGCCAGCTCCCAGCTTGTGAATGCTATACGGGCTGTCCACTACGTGGGAAAGCGTCTGCAACGGCCTAGACCCGGGTCAGACTGAGCCCTAATACGATATGAAATTGCTGAAAAAGAGGTACCCCGATTATATCGGAGCAGCTTTAAAAAGTCCCCCCAAGATTGGGTGATTAAGGGGGGTGATTGAGACTATTTCAGCAGTCTCTATATTGCCATATTGTGGAACACTCACATCGCTTACCCCCTGTATTCCGAGGAGGCTGTAATTGGAAGCCATCACTATTACGCTTAATGGAGTAGAAGTAAGTGGCCATGCAGGGATGACCATATTGGAGCTTGCACGAGAATCAGGCGTGGATATACCCACGCTCTGCTATGATCCTCATTTGATTCCAATTGGGGCATGCCGTATCTGCCTGGTTGAAGACGAACGCTCGGGCAGGCTCTTGGCATCCTGCGTTACCCCAATAGAGCCCGGAATGGTAATCAATACAGAATCGCCTAAAGTGCTGGAACGCCGCAAGATGATAATCAAACTCATACTGGCCAGCCATCCCGATACCTGCCTGGTATGCGACAAGGGCAACCGCTGCGAGCTGCGCAAGATCGCCTCAGATATGGAGGTCGGCTTAATTGACCTCGTGAAGATCCCCCAGATGGCTACCATCGAAGAGGTCAACCCTTTCATCGAGAGGGACCTAAGCAAGTGCATTCTATGTGCCAAGTGCATTAGGGCAGACCATGAACTGGTCGTCCAGGGTGCCATTGACTATATCCACCGAGGATTTGCCTCGAAGCCGGCGACGCTGAACGATGAGCCACTGGAGAAATCGGAATGCACGTTTTGTGGCACCTGTGTCGCAATCTGCCCCACAGGCGCATTGATGGAGAAGAAACGGCCATACAGCGGGACAACCGCCGTTAAGGTATCAACCATCTGCCCGTTCTGCGGTTGCGGGTGCAGCATCGACCTGGAGGTAAAGGACAATCAAATAGTACGGGCCAGGCCAGGCGAAGAGAGTACGGTTAACCGCGGCACACTCTGCGTCAAGGGAAGCTACGGCTATGACTTTACGCATAGCTCGGAAAGACTCACGAGTCCCCTGGTTAAGGTGAACGGAGATTTTCAGGTAGTATCCTGGGAAGAGGCTTTGGGCCTGGTGGCCTCTGAACTCAACCGTATCAAGGAAAACTATGGCTCTGGTAGCCTTGCTCTCCTCAGTTCATCAAAGTGCACCAATGAGGAGAACTACCTGCTGCAGCGGTTTGCCAGGAGTATATTGGGTACCAACAATATCGATAATGGCAGTCGCCTGTACAGCGCTGCAAACATCATAGGCCTGGGATCGCCAGTCGGCTTTCCCGGTAGCACCAACCATCTCGATGCCCTGGAGCAGTCAGAGGTGATACTGGTCACCGAGGTCAACCTCACCTCCGCCGCCCCCATTGTCGAATATGCCGTAAAGCGGGCGGTCAAATACAAAGGTGCCAAGTTGCTGCTTGTTGACCCTTTACAAACAGGGGCTCTCTTCATTTGCTCACCTTTGGCTAAGGCCAAAAATCGGGACTGACATTGCGCTTATAAATGGCATGGCAAGAGTTATTGTCAATGAGGGACTACTGGATGAGGAATTTGTAACGAGGAAAACAGACAACTTTCGAGGCTCTGAGCAGGGAATTGGAGAGGTACACACCTGAGTACGTGGAGCAGGTTACCGGTGTCCCCGGTGAAGACATGCGTCACGCCGCTCAGCTGTTCGCGGAGGCAACCACTGCCTCCATAGTCTATGGAGCCGGAATAACCCAGCATGTAACCGGAACAAACTGCGTAATGGCCCTTGCAAACCTTGCAATGTTGACCGGGAATATTGGGCGCAGGGGTGGCATTTATGCGCTGCAAAGGGATTGCAACGGGCAGGGTGCATGCGACATGGGTGCCCTACCCAATTTACTCCCTGGATACCAGTCCATGGAAGATGCCGAATCAATCAAGAAGTTCGCAGACCGCTGGGGCACCAGCCTGTCCGCTGATGTCGGGCTAACTGCTATAGAAATGATTGAGCATGCTAAAGATGGGAAAGTTATGAGCATGTATATTATAGGAGAGAATCCGGTCTTGAGCTTTCCCGACTCAACTCTCGTACGGAAAGTCCTGGAGTCACTCGACTTCCTCGTTGTTCAAGATATGTTCCTTACCGAAACGGCAAAGCTGGCAAACGTAGTTCTGCCCGCCGCGAGCTTCGCCGAAAAGGAAGGTACTTTCACCAACTTCGAGGGAAGAGTTCAGCGCGTGCGCAGGGTCGTCGAACCTTTAGGAGACAGCTTGCCAGACTCGGAAATCGTTCTCCGACTTGCGAACAGTATGGGATGCCCTATGCCATATTCATCGCTACAACAGGTTATGGATGAGATTCAGGAATTGGTGCCTTTGTATCAGGGCATTGGCTACGGAAGCACAGAGACGAAGGGAGAACGCCGGGATGAATTGGACAGAGATCCCTTCAGAACCAGGCGTTTATATAAAGGTCAGTTTCCAAGCGGATTCGGTCGCTTCTCCCCGGTGCAGTACGAGCCACAGGCAGAGATACCAAGGGATGGATACGACTTCACCCTCCTTGTTGGAAGCATACTCCACCACTCGGGTACTGGCTCAAAAACATCCAGGTCACCAAGGCTGAGCGAGTTCTCTCCAGAGGCCTATGTGGAAATCGGCGCATCCGATGCCATGCAAATTGGGATCGAACAAGGTGATGAGGTCAAGGTTATCTCGCCCCTGGGTGAAGTTACCGCCTTGGTTAGATTCACCACCACGCTGCCCGATGGAGTGATTTTCATGCCCAATTCCTTCTCATCAACCCCTGTCAATCAACTGTTCGACATTGTGCTGGATCCCCAATCAAAAACCCCCGCGCTAAAAGCATGCGCTGTAAAGCTAGAAAGGACATAGCCTCTTGGACAAGACAGCAGAAACAGCCAAACCTGACATGAAGCAAGTAGACGAGATCTTGTCTCGATATCAAGATCGGAAGTGGCCTCTGATCCCCCTCCTGCAGGCGGTTCAGGACGAGGTTGGGTATATCCCTCCCGAGGCGATCGAGCCTATAGCTAGAGGCACCGGCCTGTTTCCCGCTCAGGTGCAGGGCGTTATCACCTTTTATGAGCAGTTCCATACGACGCCCAGAGGAAAGAACATCGTCCGGGTGTGCCGGGGAACGGCCTGCCACGTGCGTGGTGGGCGCACGATATTGAAGATAGTAAAGAAGAACCTGGATATCGAAGAGGGCGAAACCACTCCCGACATGCAGTTCACTCTGGAGACAGTACCCTGTCTCGGAACCTGTTTCTTAGCTCCAGCAATGATGCTAAATAAGGACTATTTTGGAAAGCTCGCTCCGCCGAAGGTGAGAAACATCATTCAGCAATACGGCAAGGCAGGAGATTGAATGGGGTTATGGAAAGGTTGAAGAGCGTTTTAGATCTTGGTTCATACCGTGATTCACTCCTGCGACAGGGTGGACAGACGGAAACATGCGTACGAGTATGCACTACAGGTTGCCGTGCCCACGGAGCACTCGAGGTGCGCGATGCGCTGCGGGCTGAAATCAAGAACCGGGGGCTGGAGGAAAGAGTAGAGATAAGGGATACAGGCTGTCATGGTTTCTGCGCTAAGGCTCCGGTGATAGGCATTGACCCCGACGGTATATTCTACCAAGAAGTAGGTGTTGAAGACATACCGGATATTGTCTCTAAGACTTTAATGAAGAGAGAGTTAGTAGAGCGTCTACTTTACCACGGTGGAAATAATGGCAGTACTATCTCACAAACTGAACTCATTCCTTTCTATAAGAGCCAGACAAGGAACGTTCTTCGTAACTGCGGGCAGGTAGATCCCAAAGAGATCCAACACTACATAACGCGAGAGGGCTATGCTGCCTTAGCAAAAGTCCTCTCGGGAATGAGCCCTGAGGAAGTAATTGATACTGTGATAGCGGCGAAGCTCCGTGGGCGTGGGGGTGCCGGCTTCCCCACGGGTACAAAGTGGAAACTTACCAGGCAGGCAGTGGGCGATATAAAGTATATAATCTGCAACGCGGATGAGGGCGATCCCGGCGCATTTATGGATCGAGCTGTGTTAGAAGGCGATCCACATAGCATAATCGAGGGAATGCTCATTGCGGCCTATGCTATCGGAGCTGGCGCCGGCTATATATACGTTCGTGCAGAATACCCCATAGCCATAGAGCATTTGACCATAGCTACCCGTCAGGCAGAAGAACTGGGCCTACTGGGCAATGATATACTGGGCACCGAATTTAATTTTCACATTTATATAAAGATGGGAGCAGGAGCATTCGTATGCGGTGAGGAGACCGCTCTCATTGCGTCGATAGAAGGTAAAAGGGGCATGCCGCGACCGCGCCCCCCATTCCCCTCCCAGTCTGGTCTGGATGACAAACCTACATCCATCAACAACGTAGAAACCTATGCCAATGTACCTGGATTAATCCTAAACGGAGCCGAAACCTATTCCCAGATAGGCACTGAGGAAAGCAAGGGGACGAAGATATTCTCTCTATCCGGTAAGATTAACAATACAGGACTGGTTGAGGTGCCGATTGGCACCCCGCTATCCACCATAATATACGATATTGGCGGCGGTATCCCTCGCGGTAAACAGATTAAAGCAGTACAAACTGGCGGCCCTTCAGGGGGATGCATTACAGCACAATTTATTGATACCCCCGTGGACTACAGCTCTCTGGCTCAGCTAGGATCGATAATGGGCTCGGGGGGTATGGTTGTAATGGATGAGGGCAACTGCATGGTGGAGGTAGCCCGATACTTCTTGAGCTTCACTCAGGCTGAGTCCTGTGGGAAATGTGCCCCCTGCCGCCTGGGAACAAAGCAGATGTTAGAGATTCTTACGAAGATAACTCAGGGTGAGGGCCGCGAGGAAGACATTGATCTACTGCTGTCCATCGCTGATACGGTTAAAGAATCCTCACTCTGCGGATTGGGCCAGACCTGCCCCAATCCTGTGTTTACCACTATTAAGTACTTCCGTGATGAATACGAAGCTCACATAAAGGAGAAAAAATGCCCGGCGGCAGTCTGTGATTCATTGATGATATCCCCCTGCCAGCATACCTGTCCGGTTGGCATTAATGTACCTAAATATGTAGCTCACGTAGCCGCTGGCGAATACCTGGAGGCTGCAGAAACCATCAGGGAACGAAATCCATTCCCCGCCATCTGCGGCCGCATCTGCCACCATCCCTGTGAGGGGCGCTGCCGTCGTGGTGAACTCGACGACCCGGTAGCCATAAGGGAACTTAAGCGCTTCGCCGCAGATTGGTATTTTGATAATATACACAAATTGCCCGCTCCAGAACCGTTCCCTCAAACCCACAACCAAAGGGTAGCTGTGGTCGGAGCCGGGCCCACCGGGCTGAGCTGCGCGTACTTCATGGCTAAGATGGGCTATTCGACTACACTCTTTGAAGCTCTTCCCATAGGTGGGGGCATGCTCTCAGTGGCTATACCCCAGTTTCGCCTGCCTCGCGAGGTTATTCAACAGGAAATAGACTACATCGCCAGGCGCGGCGTGGAGATAAGATACAATACGCCGATTGACGTGAATTTCACTGTAGAAGACCTGAGGAAAGACGGCTTCGAAGCGGTCTTTATCGCTGCGGGAGCTCAGAAAAGCCAGCGCGTCGGTATACCTGGCGAATTGGAGGATGTGGAAGATTTCCACTACGGGCTAAGATTTCTACGTGATGTCAAAGTAGGCAAAGAGGTAAAAGTTGGGCGTCGGGTAGCTGTCATCGGTGGCGGTAACGTGGCGCTTGATGCCGCACGTACTGCCTTTCGCCTTGGTGCTGAGGAAGTAAATGTATATTACAGGCGATCGCGAAATGAAATGCCGGTAACCGAGGTGGAGTATGACGAGGCAGTAGCCGAGGGCATCCAGTTCAATTTCCTCGTCAGTCCTACGCGCATCGAAAGCAGTGACTGGAAAGCTACTGGCCTGCAATGCATCCGCATGGAATTGGGCGAACCTGATACCAGCGGGCGGCGTCGTCCGGTGACTATTCCTGGCTCCGAGTTTTCCGTTGAGGCCGACACTATCATTGCTGCGGTAGGCCAGGCACCCGACCTCTCGTTCCTGCCACGCGATAGTGCCTTAGAGCGTACCAGTTGGGAAACCCTGGAGGTTGACAGCAACAAGTTGTCCACCAATATCCCCGGCGTCTTCGCCGGAGGAGATTTCGTCACGGGGCCGGGGATGGTAATAGAAGCTATCGCTGCCGGTAGGAGAGCAGCTATCGCAATAGACAAGTACCTCAGGAACGACACTTCACGTGTAGAGATGTATGACCTGAGGAAGGAAGTGTCCGGGGAGATCGGTAGTTCACAAGTTGAGGAAACCTGGGAAACGCAGCCTCGACTGGAAATGCCAAAACTAGCCGTCAAAGAGAGGAAACGCAGCTTCGAAGAGATCGAGCAGGGCTTCTCCGAGGAGGTGGCCAGGGCAAGAAGCAAAACGGTGCCTGGAGGTGCGACCTGGAGATATAATGCGAGGCTATTTCAGCTGTCTCACAAGGACAATATTGGAATGGTAAGGCATATTGGGTAGTTTAATAAAGAGGTGCAGGATACTTCCTGCCGGGGGTCTGGGGGTTTCCCCCAGCTTTAAAACTCCCCCAAGACTGGGAGCTATAGGGGGTTGATTGAGACTATTTCAGCATTCTCTAAGAGACCGCTTAGAAAGAGGTGCCCCGAGGTCGAAAGGTTGGCCGATCGGATAGTTTAAGAAAGAGGTGATGTATGAAATCCATTACCAAGCAAAAGCCTCTTGAGGAGATAGAGCAGCAGCTTGAGGGGCTGGAAAGAGTGTATATCATTGGTTGCGGCACTTGCACCACCATGACTAAGACCGGCGGAAGGGAAGAGGTCCTGGACATGAAAGAGAGTCTGCAGGGACTGGGCAAGATGCTTACCGGTTGGACGGTTATACCCACAGCCTGTGATGATATGACAGAGGCGTCTTTGAGGGAAAACCACGGCGCCATTCAGAGTGCCGACTGCCTGCTCATAATGTCCTGTGCACTGGGAGTACAGAGAGTAGGTTCTTATATCGGTAAGCCGGTCATCCCAGCCCTGGACACCCTATTCATAGGTGTAGAGCACATACCAGGATTATACCATGAGGTTTGTGATCAGTGCGGTCACTGTGTACTGGGCTATACTGCGGGCATCTGCCCCGTCACCGCATGCCACAAGGGATTGCTCAATGGTCCATGCGGCGGCACCAACAATGGCAAATGTGAAATCGATAAGGAACTGGATTGTGGCTGGACTCTTATCTATCAGCGACTTAAGGAGCAAGATAGGCTCGACCTGATGAAAAAATATCAACCCCCAGGCAATTCCCAGGTGTTGCCCCGGCCACGCATGATCAGAATTACATGAGGAGGGAAAACATGAGCTTTAAGGAAGCCCTCAACTCCGGCAAGTTTGTCATCACCAGCGAGATAGGCCCGCCAAAAGGCACCAATATCGAAAAGATGTGCCACCACATAGATATTCTAAAGGATAAGGTGGACGCCATCAATGTTACCGATCACCAGAGCTCGGTAATGCGCTTTCCTTCCATCGGTGGCTGTCTGGAGATTAAAGAGCGAGGCGGCGAACCTATATTGCAAATGACCTGCCGCGACCGTAATCAAATGGCTCTCCAATCCGAACTCCTGCTGGCATACACCAGAGGAATAAGGAATGTCCTTTGCCTTACCGGTGACGCTATACTGATCGGAGACCACAAAGAGGCTAAAGGGGTATTCGAACTCGATTCAACTCAACTCCTTATGGCTGTCAGGCAAATGGAATCGGGTAAGGATATGGGAGGGAATGACCTCGACGGAGCGGTTGAGTTTTGTGCCGGGGCCATCGTCACCCCTGAGGCAAACCCGCTCGAACCGCAACTTATCAAGTTCGAGAAGAAAGTAGAAGCGGGAGCCGAGTTTATCCAGACACAGGCAATCTATGATCTGGATAACTTCAGCAAGTTTATGGATTATGCCCGTCAATTCCCCGTCAAGATTATGGCAGGGATAGTCTTGCTTGTATCTGCCAGAATGGCGAAGTATATGAACGAAAACGTACCGGGTATCTTCGTGCCGCAGAACCTGATAGATGAACTGGCAAGCGCTCCCAAAGGCGAGGCGCTGAACAAAGGCATAGAGATTGCCGGCCGTATGGTCGCCACGCTGAAAAAGGATTCCATTTGCGATGGAGTGCATATAATGGCAATCGGCAAGGAAGAGGTCGTTCCAGATATCCTGGCAGCCGCAGGAATCGACAGCCACATCACATAGAAGAGCACAAGCCAGGTCCTTTTAAAGCAAAGCCAGGCAGTATCATTCCTATTTCCCCACGATTATTTCCCCCATATTGGTCATTGCAAAGCGGCCAATGTAGTAATATAATCTACAACGACCAACGGTTAAGAGGCGTGAAAATAGGGATTTACTGAACTTTATACTAATATGAAAAAGAGGTGCAGGATACTTCCTGCCGGGGGTCTGGGGGTGTCCCCCAGATATAAAAGTCCCCCAAGATTGGGGGATATAGGGGGTTGATTGAGACTATATGAGCAGTCGCAATAAGTATATTGGCGCAGGATACTTCCTGCCGGGGGTCTGGGGGTGTCCCCCAGATATAAAAGTCCCCCAAGATTGGGGGATATAGGGGGTTGATTGAGAGTATTTAAGCTTGCAGAGAATAACACTGTTCTCACAGCGCTAATATGAAGTGCTGCCAGGTGTGAAAGCAGTAAAAAGGCGCAAAGAGACTGCTGCTCATGAGAGAGGTATACGAGATGAGAGATGATGCTAAGGCAAGAAAACAACAGGTAAGTGAAGTAGTGCAATCAAAGCAAGGCACTGTTGAACCGAACAATACGAAAGCCAAACGTAACAAAGGCAAGATCGTATCACCGGTTAGCGATCTTAATGTCACTACTTCAATCGATTCGGACAATGATTGTGTCTTTCTTTTTGACTCAGAACTGAATTGTATCGAGATCAATAAGGCCGCATTACAATTGTTTCCAGGTGGGACCAGAAAGAAGGACATCATAGGAAAGCACCTGTTGGACATTTCACCGGGTCTCAAGGAAACTGGCCGATACAACAGGTATGTGGAAGTTTTAAAAACCGGCATACCTATTTCTGAAGCTATTAACATATCCGGCCCCAAATTTGCAGACGTTAGCTTGTCTGCACATATTTATCGAGCAAATGACGGGCTTGGAATTGCTGTCGACTTTACTACGGATGTTGGAGATCTGGGGCAGGTGGAGAAAGAGGTAAAAGAGGCAGAGGAACGGTATCGCGATTTAGTCCAGGGGACAAACGACATTGTCTATGTTCTTGACGACAAAGCAGCAGTAACCTATATTAGTCCCGTTATCGAGTCGATCATTGGATACAGTACTTCTGAGATAGTCGGTCGAAATATATCCGAGTACATCTATCCGGAAGACTTGTCGTTGGTGATAGAGAGATTTCAATCAGGAAGCCTCGCCAATATACCCGGCCCATTTGAATTTCGTCTTTTAACCAGGTCGGGCGAAGTGCGCTGGATGCGCAATATGGCCCGAACGCTCTTCAGGAAAAACCGGCTTATAGGATACCAGGGAGTACTGAATGACATCACTGATAGCAAACGGGCAGAGCGCGAAATCCGGAAGAGTGAGGAACAGTACCGCACATTGGTTGAGACCATGAACGATGGGCTGGCAGTCATAGACAAGGATTTGATTCTTACCTATGTAAATGATAAGTTATGCGAAATGACAGGGTATTCCAGCGATGAAATAATTGGGCATTCCGCGCTGAAGCTTATGGGTAAGGCTAGTGTAAATGACGCCAATCGGGATATATTCAGGAAAGAGGTGAGAAAACGGCGTAAAGGTAGAGGAGACTCTTATGAAATGGAAATTACGAGAAAAGATGGGTCGCAGCTTATCGTAAATGTGTCGCCACAGATAATTACCGACATAGAAGGTAATATGGAGGGTAGCTTTGGTGTTATATCCGATATCACGAAAGCAAGAGAAGCTGAAGAAGCACTACAAAAAAGTGAACAGAATCTGAAGCTTGCCAGTGAAATTGCACATCTGGGTTATTGGGAATGGGATACTTCAACAAATAAAGTTGAATTTTCAGCAGAGATGCAAATAATTTTAGGATCTGGTCAAGATACAGCTATTTTTTCGGGCAGGCCTCAAATAATCCACCCTGATGACATGAAAATGTTACAGGAGGCTATCGAAGAAGTAAAGATAGGCAACAATCCTATAGTTGAATTTCGACTTGTGCTCCCAACTGGTGACACAAAATGGATTATGGCGGGTGCTACCTTTATTGGTACAGAATCAGGTGAAGGAGGGAAAATATTTGGATATGCGCTGGATATCACCGAACGCAAGCTGGCGGAGGAGAAACTGAAAAATTCGGAGCAGAAGATACGCCATCTTTTTGAGTCTGTCGCAGATGGCCTATGCGTTATCGACTTGAATGGTATCTACACGGATGTCAATAATAAACTGCTGGAGCTGCAAGGGTTTAGCTCCAGGGAAGAGGTCCTGGGGAAAAACGCCTTTGACTTTGTTGCCCCAAGGGACATCGAAAGAGCGAGAGCTGACGCACAAAGTTATCTGGAACAGGGATCAATTGCATTACAGGAATACACTAACGTAAGAACCGACGGCTCTGAATACCCTGTTGAAATAACCTCGACATTACTTAAGGATGCCTCTGGCAATCCAACTGGTTTCATCGCAAGTGTACGGGATATCACTGAGCGCAAACGGGCGGAGGAGGCGTTACGGGAGTCGCAGGAGAAACTGCGTACTGTATTTGATAGTATCGGAGATGGTATCACTGTCCTTGATCTCGAAGGCAATATCGTAGACGTGAATGAGACCGTACTACGTATTAAAGGGTACAACAGGGAAGATGTTATCGGGCGTTTTGGACTTGAGTTTGTTGCCGAAAAAGACCATGCCAGGGCTACAGAAGGAATGATGGTTTTATTCAACGGGGAAGTTGAGCAAACTCCCGCGATGGAGTATGAACTGTTGGCCAAGGATGGCAGTGAAATTTCCTGTGAAGCAAGTGCTTCTCTGTTACGGGACGGTGCTGGAAATGTCGTGGGATTAATTTCCGTTGAGCGGGACCTCACGGAGCGCAAGAAGGCTGAGCGTGTTTTGCAGGAGAGCGAAGCGCAGTATCGGATGCTTGTGGAAACTTCTCCCCATGGAATTCAGGAGAATGATATTTCAGGGTTAATAACCTTTAGCAATAAAGCCCATCACAGGATGAATGGGTATGCTGATGGAGAAATCAAAGGGAAATATATATGGGATTTGCTTGCCACTAATCATGATAAGGAGGAGTTACAAGCGTATTTTAACAAGCTTGTGAACGAGCAACCTTTGCCTGTGCCTTATTTTGCAAAGAACTG